>Ga0302271_10001238_pt1 | contig 24862 bp, 17 predicted proteins | sample III_Bog_N1_1_FD_198767 | JGI IMG/M metagenome (GOLD analysis project Ga0302271, IMG submission 198767) | Peat permafrost microbial communities from Stordalen Mire near Abisko, Sweden - III_Bog_N1_1 | ecosystem: Environmental > Terrestrial > Soil > Wetlands > Peat | place: Sweden: Abisko... | reverse complement strand
AAATTTAAATTTCAATAGTAATAGTGTTGATGAAAATGGTACAAAGTATCTAGGAGAAGGAATTTCAAAGTGTATTACTCTCTCTTCTTTAACTTTAAAACTATCTTGTAATGGAGTTGGTGAGAATGGTGCAAAGTATCTAGGAGAAGGAATTTCAAAGTGTATTACTCTCTCTTCTTTAACTTTAAATCTATCTTGTAATGGAGTTGGCGAAAATGGTGCAAAGTATTTAGGAGAAGGAATTTCAAAGTGTGTTACTCTCACTTCTTTAGATCTATATTTTTATTCTAATAGTATTGGTGAGAATGGTGTAAAGTATCTAGGAAAGGGAATTTCAGAGTGTGTTACTCTCACATCTTTAAATCTAAATCTCAGTGATAATAGTATTGGTGAGAATGGTGCAACTTATTTAGGAGAAAAAATTTCAAAGTGTGTTACTCTCACTTCTTTAAATCTAGATCTTTTTTGTAATAGTATTAATGGCAATGGTGCAAAGTATTTAGGAGAAGAAATTTCAAAGTGTGTTACTCTCACTTCTTTAAGTCTAAATCTTTATTGTAATAGTATTGATGATAATGGTGCAAAGTATCTAGGAGAAGGAATTTCAAAGTGTATTACTCTCACTTTTTTAAATCTAAATCTTAGGATTAATAGTATTGGCCAGAATGGTATAAGAATAATAAAAAAATTAATTATCAAAGCTAAAAGATTGATACAATATTAAATCCAGCCAAATTGACAATAAATAGTACAGAGAATTTATTAAGCAAATTACAAACAATTTTTTATTCAAAGTACTTTCCAGTTTTATCAATTTTTTTTTATTGCTTGCTTTGTATTTCTACATTTCGCTAAAAGGAAAACCATTACTTGAAAGAATACCACATCTTGATTCAATAAAATCATCTAAATTATTAACTCTGTACATAATTTCAAAACAATTAAAATACTCATGCAAATTTTCATCTCCAATCTTGAGTTCATCAATACGCATAACAGATTTAATTTCCATTTTCTTCGCAGACTTTATTATCTTTTACAAAATATTAATATTTTTATTATTTTTACTTGAAGTCTTATCTTAAATGAAGATTTCTCTTGATTCAAGGAATTTAGCTTTTTGGATCCTTCTTGGAATTTGGACTTTATTAATTTTGTTGAATTATCTTCACAAAAATCGCAATTATTGTCTTTGTCTCGTTTTTATAAGAAATCCAAGGGAATCTTTAGTTAGTTATCCTAAATAAAATTAAAAAATAACTCTTTATCTATTATCTTGTGTAAGTTTATTCTCCAAGATGATCCATCTCACCAATGACCAATAATGCAGTGTAGAACAAATGCAAAAAATATGACAAATACAAACCAGGGAATAAGTTCTCCTCCAAAGATCTAAAAAAAATGCTTTATTTTGAATAGAATCACAAAGATGAGAAAATCAACATTCTCAACGTTATCTACCCAAAAATGAAAGTCAGCAATGACTTTTTCTCCAAATTATCCACCTGATTCTAATGTTAATGTGATTTAATGATTTAATAACCTGCTCTGGATTGTGTGAAATCATTTCTAAATGAATCGAACTCGAGACCTCTCGTACCCTAAACGAAAATCATGCCACTAGACCAAAAACACTTAATAAAAATGCTATATTTTGTTCTCACGTTAAGCTATTAACTTTGCCATTTGGTTCTAAAGAATTACCTCTCTTTTAATGCGTCATCCTTGCTTCAAATTTCTCTTTCTTTTTTCCTTCAAAAGTAATTAACATTTTGTAACGTAAGTTTCACAAGAAATCTAAATTTATAGAAGAAAGAAAAAATTGATGGAAGTAAATTAACTAATTTGAGGTGAAGGGCTTGTTTGTTTGATTTATTAAAGAGATTTTTTATGAGATCAACAAACTACCCTTCTCATTGGGCTAGTGAAATATTAGTTATTTGTTGAAAGGTCACTTTTATACAAAGAAAACATGTTTATTGTAGAATTAAGAGAGATTTCGAGTAAAATGTCACACGATTTGATTTTTGTTAATTTAGAAATTGAAATAAAGCAAAAGAAGCTCTAACTAATTCCTACTTGAAATTTGCTACAAATTCTATTTAATCAAATGTAAGATCTTATGTAATTACAAGTCCTCGAATGTTTTTACGAGACATTTCACCCATAAATTTTATTATTTTTCCTTAAAATCTATTTGAAAAAGTAAAAAATAAAAATAAAAAGAAATCATAAAAAAGGAAAGTATTAAACAAAAGACGAACTAGAATTCCATTTGTGATCAAATGTTCCTTGAAATTCAAACGGAGACTCAAAAATTCTCAGAACCTATTGTTGAAAGGATTTCAATAAATCAAAATAATCCATTAGAATTTATTAAGAAACTACAAAAAATGCCAAATATATTAATAGATTCAATCAAATTATTTAATAATTAGAAGAAAATTGGGCACAATGATGTAAAGTATTTAGGAGAAGGAATTTCAAAGTGTGGCACTCTCACTTCTTTAAATCTAAATCTAAGTTATAATAATATTGGTGATAATATTGCAAAGTATTTAGGAGAAGGAATTTCAAAGTGTGGTACTCTCATATCTTTAAATCTTAATCTCATGAGTAATAGTATTAGTGACAATGGTGCAAAGTATCTTGGAGAAGGATTTTCAAAGTGTGTTACTCTCACTTCTTTAAATCTAAATCTCATGAGTAATAGTATTAGTCAGAATGGTGCAAAGTATTTAGGAGAAAAAATTTCAAAGTATGTTACTCTCACTTCTTTAAATCTAAATCTCAATTATAATAGGATTGGTGAGAATGGTGCAAAGTATTTAGGAGAAGGAATTTCAGAGTGTGTTGCTCTCACTTCTTTAAATCTAAATCTCATGAGTAATAGTATTGGTGAGAATGGTGTAAAGTATCTAGGAGAAGGAATTTCAGAGTGTGTTGCTCTCACTTCTTTAAATCTAAATCTCATGAGTAATAGTATTCGTGACCATGGTGCAAAGTATTTAGGAGAAGAAATCTCAAGGTGTGTCAATCTCACTTCTTTAAAGCTAAATCTCACGAGTAATAGTATTCATAAGAATGGTGCAAATTATCTAGAAGAAGGAATTTCAAAGTGTGTTACTCTCACTTCTTTAAATCTAAATCTCAATAAAAATAGGATTAGTGAGAATGGTGCGAAGTATCTAGGAGAAGGAATTTCAAAGTGTGGCACTCTCACTTCTTTAAATCTAAATTTAAATTATAATAATATTGGTGAGAATGGTGCAAAGTATCTAGGAGAAGGAATTTCTAAGTGTGGTACTCTCACTTCTTTAAATCTTAATCTCTATTATTATAATATTGGTGAGAATGGTGCAAAGTATTTAGGAGAAGGAATTTCAAAGTGTGTTACTCTTACTTTTTTAAATCTGTCTCTAGGTAGTAATAAAAATGGTCACAATGGAAAAAGAATATTAAAAAAATTAGCTATCAAATCTAAAAGATTGATACTATTTTGCATCCAATCTAATTGAAAATAGTATTGTGAATTTATTACAAGGATTTTCAAAGTGTTTAACTTTATTATGAAAACATATTACTATTATTCTTAATAGAATAACTTTTTTTCTATTTTTTTCACTAATAAAAAAAATTGAATGGTTTTTATGTATTTCATGGTGAAAAGCTAATGTGTAACTTGAGAATTGATAAAAATATTTTATTTTTTAATTATTTTTCATTTGACATTTCTCAATCCGATTTTTGATTTTTTGGAAATATGATCATTTAACTTTTCTCTAAGTTAATTCTAATGAATAATTTTTATTTTATTTTTGTATTATATAGTCATTTTAAAAAGAAAACAATCTTTGTATTTTGGCTTACCTGGCTTCACTTCGATCGCAAGCTTTCGCCAAAATGAGTGGAATCGGGAGATGATTAATATTTTTGAAAAAATTATTTTGGAATTAAATCGTCAATTTACCCCCCATTTGATTCAGGATTCTATAACTATATTATATAACATATTCTCCAAATTATCCACTTGATTCTAATTTTAATGTCATTGAATGATTTAGTCACTTGCTCTGGATTTTGTGAAATCGACTTTCCTCAAAATGGATCCTGCTCACTACATGATTGGAGATGAAATTAAGACATGGCTGGTTGAAGTAACACAACTCCTTGTCTTGAATTGTATTCCCATCTTTTAGCTAGGATAATTCTCTCAATAATTGAGAATGAATTTAGATATCAAGCAAATCTAATTGGTTTAATACAAAACTTAGAGAGTTCTATTATCAAATTTTAAATTATGAATTATTTGTTTATTTAATATTGGATTGCAATTGATCTAATTTTTGGATTTTCTCCAATCTCATACTGTTCCTCCACTGCAAAAAAGACACAAGTCCCATATTAAATCATGAAAAACAGTAAATTTGAGCTTATTTTTAGCAAAAAAATTGACGGACCTTCCCTAAAAGAGAAAGAGGAAGAAGAAATCGAAGACGAACAATGAATAATATTACTTTTATTAACCTGTGACTCTTTGTTTTTTATTTACATTGATATTTTCTCTTTATGAATAAAATTGGTGTTCTCGGTGAATCGAACTCGAGACCTCTCATACCCTAAACGAAAATCATGCCACAGACCAAAAACACTTACTAAATATAGTTTATTTTATTCTTATAATATGCTATTATCTTTGCAATTTGATTTTAAAGAATTACCTCCCTTTTCGTCATTCTTGCTTCAAATTTCTGTTTCTTTTTTCCTTCAAAAGTAATTAACGTTCTGTAACTTAAGCTTCACAAGAAATCTAAATTTCTAGAAGAAAGGAAAAATTGATGGAAGCAAATTAACTAATTTGAGGTGAAGGGCTTGTTTGTTTTATTTATTAGAGAGAGATTTCTTATGAGATCAGCAAACTACCTTTCTCATTTGGCTAGTGAAATATTAGTTATTTTTTGTTAGGTCACCTTATTAATACAAAGAAAACATGTTTATATAGAATTGAGAGAGATTTCTAGTAAAATATCACACGATTTGATTTTTTTAACTTAGAAATTGAAATAAAGCAAAAGAAGCTCGCTGATTAATTTTTAATTACTAAAATTGTAATTCAACCTTTAACTAATTGTAACTTGAAATTTGCTACAAATTCTATTTAATCAAATGTAAGATCTTATGTAATTACAAGTCCTCGAATGTTTTTACGAGACATTTCACTCATAAATTTTATTATTTTTCCATGAAATCTATTTGAAAAAGTAAAAAACATCCTTTTTAAGAATCTAATTGACCTGAAAATCCACAAATTATTTTTGATTGGCAGACAAAGCGCCAAAACGCAAATGAATCTTATTTAATTACACAAGGTGTGGGAAATGTTTAAGGGAAGCACAGTAAAGGGTTACCTATTTCAAATTGGTAACTGAGAATTAAAGAAAAAAAGAAATCATTAAAAATAAAAAGAAATCATAAAAAAAGGAAAGAATTAAAAAAATGACTAATTAGAATACGATTTGTGATCGAATGTTCCTTAATATTAAAATGGAGATTCAAAAATTCTCAGAACCTATTATTAAAAGGATTTCAATAAATAAATAGAATCCATTAGAATTGATTGAAAAACTACAAGAAATGCCAAATTAATTAATAGATTCAATCAAATTATTTGATAATTAGAAGAAAATTGGTGACAATGCTGCAAAGTGTTTAGGAGAAGAAATTTCAAAGTGTGTTATTCTCACCTCTTTAGATCTAAATCTCATTTTAAATAGTATTGATGAGAATGGTGCAAAGTATTTAGGAGAAGGAATTTCAAAGTGTGTTACTCTCACTTCTTTAAATCTAGATCTGAGGTGTAATAGTATTGGTGAGAATTGTGCAAAGTATTTAAGAGTAGGTATTTCAAAGTGTGTTACTCTCACCTCTTTAGATCTAAATCTCAGTGGTAATAGTATTAGTGATAATTGTGCAAAGTATTTAGGAGAAGGAATTTCAAAGTGTGTTACTCTCACTTCTTTAAATCTAAATCTCATGAGTAATAGTATTAGTGAGAATGGTGCAAAGTATCTAGGAGAATGAATTTCAAAGTGTGTTTATCTCACTTCTTTAAAGCTAAATCTCAATTATAATAGTATTGGTGAGAATGGTGCAAAGTATCTAGGAGAACAAATTTCAAAGTGTGTTACTCTCCCTTCTTTAAATCTAGATCTTTTTAGGAATAACATTAGAGAGAATGGTGCAAAGTATCCAGGAGAAGGAATTTCAAAGTATGTTACTCTCAATTCTTTAAATCTAGATCTCACAAGTAATCGTATTTGTGAGTATGATGGAAAGTATCTAGTAGAAGGAATTTCAAAATGTGTTACTCTCCCTTCTTTAAATCTAAATCTCAATAAAAATAGTATTGGTGAGAATTATGCGAAGTATCTAGGAGAAGGAATTTCAAAGTGTGTTACTCTCACTTCTTTAAATCTAAATCTCATGAGTAATAGTATTAGTGAGAATGGTGCGAAGTATCTAGGAGAAGAAATTTCAAAGTGTGTTTATCTCACTTCTTTAAAGCTAAATCTCAATTATAATAGTATTGGTGAGAATGGTGCAAAGTATCTAGGAGAAGAAATTTCAAAGTGTGTTACTCTCACTTCTTTAAATCTAAATCTCACGAGTAATAGAATTGGTGACAATGGTGCAAAGTATTTAGGAGTAGAAATCTCAAAGTGTGTTACTCTCCCTTCTTTAAATCTAGATCTCGATTATAATAGTATTGGTGAGAATGGTGCGAAGTATCTAGGAGAAGGAATTTCAAAGTGTGTTACTCTTACTTCTTTAAATCTAAATCTCATGAGTAATAGAATTGGTGACAATGGTGCAAAGTATCTAGGAGAAAAAATTTCAAAGTGTGTTAATCTCACTTCTTTAAAGCTAAATCTCATGAATAATAGTATTGGTGATAATGGTGCAAAGCAACTAGGAGAAGGAATTTCAAAAAGTGTTACTTTCACTTCTTTAAATCTAGATCTCAGTTATAATAATATTGGTGATAATGGTGCAAAGTATTTAGGAGAAGGAATTTCAAAAAGTGTTACTTTCACTTCTTTAAATCTAGATCTCAGTTATAATAATATTGGTGATAATGGTGCAAAGTATTTAGGAGAAGGAATTTCAAAGTGTGTCACTCTCACTTCTTTAAATCTCCATCTTTTTAATAATAGAATTGGTGACAATGGTGCAAAGTATCTAGGAGAAAAAATTTCAAAGTGTGTTACTCTCAGTTGTTTAAATCTAACTCTCATAAGTGGTAGTATTAGTAAGAATGGTGTAAAGTATCTAGGAGAAGGAATTTCAAAGTGTGTTACTCTCATTTCTTTATATCTAAATCTCAATTTTAATAGTATTGATGATAAAGGTGCAAAGTATTTAGGAGAAGGAATTTCAAAGTGTGTTACTCTTACTTTTTTAAATCTATCTCTCTGGAGAAATAGAATTAGTCACAATGGTAAAAGAATATTAAAAAAATTCGTTTTCAAAGCGAAAAGATTGATACAATATTACATTCAGTCTAATTGACAATAAGTACAGAGATTTTATACAAAGGATTTTACAGTGTTTAACTATTTTATGAAAACATATTACTATTATTCTTTATGGCATAATTTTTTATCTACATTTCCCACCATAAAAAACAAAATTGAGGGGTTTTTATGTATTTCATGTTGCAAAGCTTATGTGTAACTGAGAATGGATAAAAAATATTTTGTCTTTGAATTATTTTCATTTGACATTTCTTAATCCTATGTTTGATTTTCTGGAAATCTGAGCATTTAACCTTTTTTATAGTTAACTATGAAAGCAATAATCATTTATAATTATGCTAAATAAGAAACAGATGAATATATTTTTCATGATTCAAGGAATTTAGTTTTTCGATCCTTCTTAAATTTTTACTTTATTAATTTTGTTGAATAATCTTCATAAAAATCGCAATCATTGTCTTGCTCTCTTTTTGATGAGAAATCCAAGGGAATCTTCAGTTAGTTATCCTAGATAAAATAAAAAAAATAATTCTTTATTTTTGTCTTTTGTAATTGTATTCTCCAAGATGATCCATCTCATGAACAAATGCAAAGGAAATGGCAAATATGAACCAGGAAATAAGCTCTCCTACAATAATTTACAAAAAAAGCTTGATCTTTAATAGAATTAAGATGAGAAAATCAACATTATACAAAATAAAACTTAGCAATAAACATATTCTTCATATTATCCACCTGATTCTAATGTTAATGTGATTGAATGATTTAGTAACTTTCTCTGGATTGTGTGAAATCGACTTTTCTCAAAATGAATGCAACTAATCTAATTTTTGGAATTTCACTAATCTCATACTGGCCCTCCACTGCAAAAAAGACAATAGTCCCAGATTAAATTATGAAAAAAGAAAACTTGAGCTTATTTATGGCGAAAAAATTGATGGACCTTCCCCTTGAAGAATAATATTACTTTTATCAGCCTTTGCCTCTTTGTTTTTTATTACCATTGTAACTTTTTCTTTATGAATGAATTTGGAGTCCTCAGAGAATCGAACTCTGGATCTCTGGTACCCTAAACGAGAATCATGTGACTAGACCAAAAACACTTAATAAATATGCTTAATTTTGTTCTCATATTATGTTATTATCTTTGCCATTTGATTCTACCGAATTATTTCCCTTTCAATACAGCATCCTTGCTTCAAATTTTTATTTCTTTTTTCCATTAAAAATAAAGAATATTTTGTAACTAAGTTTCACAAGAAATCCAAATTCCAAGAAGAAAGAAAAAATTGATTGAAGCAAATTAACTAATTTGAGGTGAGACTCATGCTTGTTTGTATTATTAGAGAGAGATTTCTTAAAAGATCAACAAACTACCCTTCTCATTTGGCTAGTAAGATATTAGTTATTTGTTGTTTGGTCACCTTATTAATACAAAGAAACCATGTTTATTGTAGAATTAAGAGATATTTCTTATAAAAAATCACAAATATTTGAATATTTTTTAACTTAGAAATTGAAATAAAGCAAAAGAGGCTTGATGATAGATTTTTAAAACTAAAATTGTAATTCAGTCTTTCAACTAATTGTAGCTTGAAATTTGCTACAAATTCTATTTAATCAAATGTATGTTCTTCTGTAAATAAAAATACTAGGAGGTTTTTATGAGACATTTCACCCCAAAAATTTTGTTATTTTTCTTTAAAATCTATTTGAAAAAATAAAAAATATCCTTTTTAAGAATCTAGTTTACCTGAAAATCAACAAAATAATTTTCGTCAGACAAAGCGCCAAAATGCAAATGAATCTTATTTAATTACATGGGAAATGTTTAAGGGAAGCACAGTAAAGGGTTACCTATTTTAAATAGGTAACTGCGAAGTGAACAAAAAAAGAAATCATTAAAGATAAAAAGAAATCATAAAAAAAGGAAAGAATTAAAAAAATGATTCACTAGAATACCATTTGTGATCAACTGTTCCTTGAAATTCAAACTGAGACTTCAAAATTCTCAGAACCTATTGTTGAAAGGATTTCAATAAATGAATAGAATCCATTTAAATTGATTGAGAATCTACAAGAAATGCCTAATTAATTAATAGATTCAATCAAATTATTTAATAATTAGAAGAAAATTGGTGACAATGGAGCAAAATATCTAGGAGAAGGAATTTCAAAGTGTGTTACTCTCACTTCTTTAAATCTAGATCTTTTGAGTAATAGTATTGACGAGAATGGTGCAAAGTATCTTGGAGAAGGATTGTCAAAGTGTGTTACTCTCACTTCTTTAAATCTAAATCTATGGGAGAATTTTATTGGTATGAATGGTGCAAAGTATTTAGGAGAAGGAATTTCAAAGTGTATTACTCTCAATTCTTTAAATCTAAATCTCATAGGTAATAATATTGGTGAGAGTGGTGCAAAGTATTTAGTAGAAGGAATTGCAAAGTGTGTGACTCTCTCGTCTTTAAATCTGAAGCTCAATGGTAATAGTATTGGTGAAAATGGTGCAAAGTATCTTGGAGAAAGAATTTCAAAGTGCGTTACTCTCACTTCTTTATATCTAAATCTCGATTTTAATAGTATTGGTGAGGATGGTGCTAAGTATTTAGGAGAAGGAATTTCAAAGTGTGTTACTCTCCTTTCTTTTAATCTAAATCTCAATTTGAATAGTATTCTTGATAATGGTGCAAAGTATCTTGGAGAAGGAATTTCAAAGTGTGTTACTCTCACTTCTTTAAATCTCAATCTCATAGGTAATAATATTGGTGAGAGTGGTGCAAAGTATCTAGGAGAGGGAATTTCAAAGTGTGTTACTCTCACTTCTTTAAATCTAAATCTCAATAATAATAAGATTGGCGAGGATGGTGCAAAGTATCTTGGAGAAGGAATTTCAAAGTGTGAAACTCTCACTTCTTTAAATCTAAAACTTATAAGTAATAATATTGGTGAAAATGGTGCAAAGAATCTTGGAGAAGGAATTTCAAAGTGCGTTATTATCACTTCTTTAAAATTAGATCTTTATTGTAATAGTATTGGTGAGAATGGTGCAAAGTATTTAGGAGAAGGAATTTCAAAGTGTGTTACTCTCATCTCTTTAAATCTAAATCTCAATTATAATAGTATTGGCGAGGATGGTGCAAAGTATCTAGGAGAAAGAATTTCTAAGTGTGCGACTCTCACTTCTTTAAATCTAGATCTCAATTATAATAGGATTGGCGAGGATGGTGCAAAGTATCTTGGAGAAGGAATTTCAAAGTGTGTTACTCTCACTACTTTTATTCTAAATCTCATTTTAAATAGTATTGATGAGAATGGTGCAAAGTATTTAGGAGAAGGAATTTCAAAGTGTCTTACTCTCACTTCTTTAAATCTAAATCTCAATTATAATAGGATTGGCGAGGATGGTGCAAAATATCTTGGAGAAGGAATTTCAAAGTGTGTTACTCTCACTTCTTTAAATCTAGATCTTTTGAGTAATAGTATTGACGAGAATGGTGCAAAGTATCTTGGAGAAAGAATTTCAAAGTGTGTTACTCTCACTTCTTTAAATCTAAATCTATGGGAGAATTTTATTGATATGAATGGTGCAAAGTATTTAGGAGAAGGAATTTCAAAGTGTATTACTCTCAATTCTTTAAATCTAAATCTCATATGTAATAATATTGGTGAGAGTGGTGCAAAGTATTTAGGAGAAGGAATTTCAAAATGTGTTTCTCTCACTTTTTTAAATCTTTAACTCGAGAGCAACAGAATTGGTCACAATGGAAAAAGATTATTAAAAAAATTTGTTATCAAAGCTAAAAGATTGATACGTTATTACATCCAGACAATTGACATGACTTGACATGATTACAGAGAATTAATTGCAAGGATTTTCAAAGTTTTTAGCATTAATATGAAAACATATTACTATTATTCTTTTTGGCGTAACTTTTTTTCTACATTTCCCACAATTAAAATAATTTGAGGGTTTTTATGTATAACATGTTGAAAAGCTAATGTGTAACTGAGAATTGATAAAAAATATTTTATTTTTGAATTATTTTTCATTTGAGATTTCTCAATCTTATGTTTGATTTTCTGGAAATCGGATCATTTAACTTTCTTTTCATTAACTATGAATACTTTTATCATGATAAAGATACAAATAATAATCTGAATTATCTTCCTCATTTCTACAATAACTCTAGGACTAACAAAATTAATCTTCAATTCAAAGGCTATTTCTACCATAGTTCTTAGCTCATTAGAAGAAGAAAAGTGAGTTTTTCTTCACAGTAAGTGATAACAGCAAACATACATTTGTGTCCTTACAAGATGGAGATATTTATGTCCTATCCCTCATCAACGTTCATCAACCAACGCATCTAACTACTATTAAGACAACAAATTCACTTGAGATGGAACACATGAATGGATATCTTTCATTACTATCATCTTTAAATTATATCAGCTACGAAGATTCTAACCTTGGTTGGTATCTCTTCCACTTAAAGTTGTTTTTCCATCAATAAATAAATTTTAGCATAAAACAAAATCATTACATTTAAAAAGAAACCTTAACTATTATTAATATCGAGAATCTCAGTAATTCTTTTTCTTCTAAAAAATAAGTTTTCCTTTAGAAAATGCAGCTAGCTTGTTTTTACTCCAGATTTAAAGAAGCTGTATTCCATCGGTAACACTGGATTAAGGATAATTCCATTAGATGTATGGGATAACCAGGCATACATAATTCACTAGGTAGACAACTTCAACATCCTAGAAAATTTACTATGAGATCCTCGAAGTTGATACAAAATTAATAACAGGTGATGACAAATAATTCGGAATAATTATTATTTTTTAAATATATTATTTATTAGAATGATATTAAATTAATAATACAATAGTTAGAAAGACCTCTCTAAATATTAATTTTGTTGAATTATCTTCACAAAAATCGCAATTATTGTCTTCCTCTGTTTTTATGAGAAATCCAAGGGAATCTTCGGTTAGTTATCCTAAATAAAAATTAAAAAATAATTCTTTATTATTATCTTATGTAATTTTATTCTCCAAGATGATCCATCTCACCAATGATGCAGTGTAGAACAAATGCAAAGAATATGACAAATACAAACCATGGAAAAAGCTCTCCAATAATGATCTGCAAAAAAAACTTTATCTTGAAAAAATCACAAAGATGAGAAAATCAACATTCTCAACGTTATCTATCCAAAATGAAAGTCAGCAATGACTTTTTCTCTAAATTATCAACCTGATTCTAATGTTAATGTGATTGAATGATTTAGTTAATTGCTCTGGATTGTGGGAAATCACTCCTAAGTGAATCGAACTCGAGACTTCTCGTACCCTAAACGAGAAACATGCCACTAGACCAAAAATACTTAATAATTTTTTTTAATTTGTTCTCATATTCGGCTATTATCTTTGCCATTTGATTCTAAAGAATTACCTCCCTTTTAATGCATCATTCTTGCTTCAAATTTCTCTTTTTTTTTCCTTCAAAAGTAATTAACGTTTTGTAACTTAAGTTTTACAAGAAATCTAAATTTCTAGAAGAAAGAAAAAATAGATGGAAGCAAATTAACTAATTTGAGGTGAAAGGCTTGTTTGTTTGATTTATTAGAGAGATTTCTTATGAGATCAACAAACTACCCTTCTCATTTGGCTAGTGAAATATTAGTTATTTGTTGTTAGGTCACCTTTATACAAAGAAAATATGTTTATTGTAGAATTCAGAGAGATTTCTAGTAAAATGTCACACGATTTGATTTTTTTAACTTAGAAATTGAAATAAAGCAAAAGAGGCTCGCTGATTAATTTTTAATTATTAAAATTGTAATTCAGCCTTTAACTAATTGTAACTTGAAATTTGCTAAGAATTCTACTTAATCAAATGCAATAAGATTTTATGTACTTAAAAGCCTTAGAATGTTTTTACGAAACATTCCACCCATAAATTTTGTTATTTTTCCTTGAAATCTATTTGAAAAAGTAAAAAACCTCCTTTTTAAGAATCTAATTTCCTAAATTCCACAAATTAATTTTAGTTGGCAGACAAAACCCCAAAACGCAAGTGAATCTTATTTAATAAAACAATGTGTGGAAGATGTTTAAGGGAAGCACAGTAAAGGATTACCTATTTCAAATAGGTAACTGAGAATTAAAAAAAAAGAAATCATTAAAAATAAAAAAAAATCATAAAAAAAAGGAAATAATTAAAAAAATGACTAATTAGAATACGATTTGTGATCGAATGTTCCTTGAAATTCAAACGGAGACTCAAAAATTCTCAGAACCTATTGTTGAAAGGATTTCAATAAATCAGTATAATCCGTTAGAATTGATTGAGAAACTACAAGAAATGCCAAATATATTAATAGATTCAATCAAATTATTTAATAATTAGAAGAAAATTGGTGACAATGGTGCAAAGTATTTAGGAGAAGGAATTTCAAAGTGTGTTACTCTCACTTCTTTAAATCTAAATCTCAATTATAATAGTATTGGTGACAATGGTGCAAAGTATCTTGGAGAAGGATTTTCAAAGTGTGTTACTCTCACTTCTTTAAATCTAAATCTCATGAGTAATAGTATTAGTGAGAATGGTGCAAAGTATTTAGGAGAAGAAATTTCAAAGTGTGTTACTCTTACTTCTTTAAAGCTAAATCTCGATTATAATGGTATTGGTGAGAATGGTGCAAAGTATTTAGGAGAAGAAATTTCAAAGTGTGTTACTCTCATTTCTTTAAAGCTAAATCTCGATTTTAATAGTATTGGTGAGAATGGTGCAAAGTATTTAGGAGTAGAAATCTCAAAGTGTGTTACTCTCACTTCTTTAAATCTAAATTTCAATTATAATAATATTGGTGACCATGGTGCAAAGTATTTAGGAGTAGAAATCTCAAAGTGTGTTACTCTCACTTCTTTAAAGCTAAATCTCGATTTTAATAGTATTGGTGCGAATGGTGCAAAGTATCTAGGAGAAGGAATTTCATAGTGTGTTACTTTCACTTCTTTAAAGCTAAATCTCAATTACAATAGTATTGGTGATAATGGTGCAAAGTATTTAGGAGAAGGAATTTCAAAATGTGTTACTCTCACTTCTTTAAAGCTAAGTCTCATGCGTAATTGTATTAGTGAGAATGGTGCAAAGTATTTAGGAGAAGAAATTTCAAAGTGTGTTACACTTATTTTTTTAAATCTGTCTCTTGGTAGTAATAAAATTGGTCACAATGAAAAAAGAATATTAAAAAAATTAGTTATCAAATCTAAAAGATTGATACAATATTACATCCAGTCTAATTGAAAATAGTACAGAGAATTTATTACAAGGATTTTCAAAGTGGTTAACTTTATTATGAAAACATATTACCATTATTCTTAACAGCATAACTTTTTTTCTATATTTCTCATCATAATGATAATTAGAGGGTTTTTATGTATTACATGTTGAAAAGCTAATGTGTAACTGAGAATTGATAAAAAATATTTTATTTTTGAATTATTTTTCATTTGACATTTCTCAATCCTATGTTTGATTTTCTGGAAATCTGATCATTTACTTTTCTCTCAGTTAACTATGAAAGCAATAATCATTTATAATTATGCTAAAAAAGAAACAGCTCAAAATATTGAAGTTAATTTTTTATATTTTATCGTAGTAAAGACACAAATAATAATCCTAGTTATCTTCCTCATTCCTGCAATAACTCTAAGTCAAGTAGAATTCATCTTTAATTTAATATTATTATTATTATTATTATTATCTAAATGATGAATTATTTTTTTTTTCATATTGGATTGCAATTGATCTAATTTTTGGATTTCCTCCAATCTTTTTCTGGTACTTCACTGCAAAAAAGACACTAGTCCCAGATTAAATCATGAAAAACAGTAAATTTGAGCTTATTTTTGGTGAAAATTTTATGGACCTTCCCTTAAGAGAAGAGGAAGAAATCGAAGACGAACATTATTGAATAATATTACTTTTATCAGCCTGTGGCTCTTTGTTTTTTTATTTACATTGCAATTTTCTCTTTATGAATAAAATTAGGGTTCTCAGAGAATCGAACTTGGGACCTTTGGTACCCTAAACTAGAATCATTCCACTAGATAAAAACACTTAATAAATATGCTTTATTTTGTTTTCACATTATGGCATTATCTTTGCCATTTGATTCTAAAGAATGATCTCCCTTTCAAAGCGGCATCTTTCCTTCAAATTTCTGTTTCTTTTTTCCATCAAAAATAATGAACATTTTTTTGTAACGTAAGTTTCACAATAAATCTTAATTTCTAGAAGAAAGAAAAAAATGATTAAAGCAAATTCACTAATTTGAGGTGAAGGTCATGTTTGTTTGTATTATTAGAGAGAAATTTCTTAAGAGATTAAACTACCCTTCTCATTTGGGTAGTGAAATATTATTTATTTGTTGTTAGGTCACCTTTTAAGAATACAAAGAAACATGTTTATTATAGAATTAAGAGAGATTTCTCATAAAATGTCACATGATTGATTATTTTTTAACTAAGAAATTGAAATAAAGCAAAAGAGGCTTGCTGATAAATTTTTAATTACTAAAAATGTAATTCAGCCTTTTAACGAATTGTAACTTGAGATTTGCCACGAATTTTATTTAATCAAAGAAAGATCTTCTGTAAATAAAAATACTAGAAGGATTTTATGAGACATTCCACCTCACAAATTTGTTATTTTTCCTTGAAATCAATTTGAAAAAGCAAAAAATATCCTTTTTAAGAATCTAGCTTACCTGAAAATCCACAAATTAATTTTTGTTGGCAGACAAAACTCCAAAACGAAAATGAATCTTTTTAATTACAAAAGGTGTGGGAGATGTTTAAGGGAATCACTCCACAGTAAAGGAGTACCTATTTGAAATAGGTAACTGAGAATTGAAGAAAAAATAAATCATAAAAAAAGAAAAGAATAAAAAAAAAACTAACTAGAATACTCTTTGTGATTAAATGTTCCTTGAAATTCAATCGGAGATTCAAAAATTCTCAGAACCTATTGTTGAAAAGATTTCAATAAATCAATAGGATCCATTTAAATTGATTGAGAAACTACAAGAAATGCTAAATTAATTAATAGATTCAATCACATTATATAATAATTAGAAGAAAATTGGTGACAATGGTGCAAAGTATTTAGGATAAGGAATTTCAAAGTGCGTTACTCTCACTTCTTTAAATCTAAATCTTAGAAGTAATCGTATTAGTGAGAATGGTGCAAAGTATTTAGGAGAAGGAATTTCAAAGTGTGTTACTCTGGCATCTTTAAATTTAGATCTTTTTAGTAATAGTATTGGTGAGAATGGTGCAAAGTATTTAGGATAAGGAATTTCAAAATGTGTTACTCTCACTTTTTTAAATCTAAATCTATGGGAGAATAGTATTACTGCTAATGGTGCAAAGTATTTAGGTGAAGGAATTTCAAAGTGTGTTAATCTCATTTCTTTAAATCTAGATCTTTTTAGTAATAGTATTGGTGAGAGTGGTGCAAAGTATCTAGGAGAAGGAATTACAAAGTGTGCTATTCTCACTTCTTTAGATCTAAATCTTTATTATAATAGTATTGATGATAATGGTGCAAAGTATCTAGGAGAAGGAATTTCGAAGTATTGTACTTTAGATTCTTTAAATTTAAATCTATGGTATAATAATATTAGTGACAATGGTGCACAGTATTTAGGTGAAGGAATTTCAAAGTGTGTTACTCTCACTTCTTTAAATCTAAATCTCATGAGAAATATTATTAGTGAGAATGGAGCAAAGGAAATAGGATAAGGAATATCAAAGTGTGTTATTCTTACTTCTTTAGATCTAAATCTTTATTGTAATAGTTTTGGTGATAATGGTGCAAAGTGTCTAGGAGAAGGAATTTCAAAGTGTGTTTCTCTCACTTCTTTAAATCTTTCTCTCAGTGATAATGGTATTGATAATAATGGTGGATAGTATCTAGGAGAAGGAATTTCAAAGTGTGTTATTCTCACTTCTTTAAATCTAGATCTTTATTGTAATAGTATTGGTGAGAATGGTGCAAAGTATTTAGGAGAAGGAATTTCAAAGTGTGTTATTCTTACTTCTTTAGATCTAAATCTTTATTATAATAATATTGGTAATAATGGTGCAAAGTATCTAGGAGAAGGAATTTCAAAGTGTGTTACTCTCACTTCTTTAAATCTTTCTCTCAGTGAAAATAGTATTGGTGAGAATGGTATTTTGCATTTAGGAGAAGGAGTTTTAAAGTGCGTTACTCTCACTTCTTTAAATCTAGATCTTAGGAATAATATTATTGGCCAGAATGGTATAAGGATATTAAAAAAAATAGTTATCAAAGCTAAAAGATTGATACAATATAATATTCAGCCTAATTGACAATAGTACAGAAAATTTACTACAAAGATTTTCAAAATCTTTAACTCACTTCTCTAAAACTAAAAATAATATGAAAACATATTAGTATTATTCTTTATGACATAACTTTTTTTCTACATTTCTCACAATAAAAAAATTGGAGGATTTTTATTACTGGATTGCAAGGGATCTAATTTTTGGATTTACTCCAAAATAATACAAAGCCCTCCACAGCAAAAAAGACACTGATCCCAAATTAAATTTAAAAAACAGTATATTTGAGCTTATTTTTGGTAAAAAGTTGATGGACCTTCCCTAAAAGAGAAAGAAGAAAAAGAAATCGAAGACGAACAATGAATATATTACTTTTATCAGCCTGTGACTCTTTGTTTTTATTTACATTGTAATTTTCTCTTTCTGAATAAAATTGGGGTCCTCAGAGAATCGAACTCGGCACCTCTCATACCCTAAAAGAGAATCATGCCACTAGATCAAAAATATTTAATAAATATGCTTTATTTTGTTCTCACATTATGTTATTATCTTTGCCATTTGATTCTAAAGAATTATTCCCTTTTAATGCGGCATCCTTGCTTCAAATTTCTGTTTCTTTTTTCCATCAATAATAATTAACGTTTTGTAACGTAAGTTTCACAAGAAATCTAAATTTCTAGAAGAAAGAAAAAATTGATTGATGCAAATTAACTAATCTGAGATGAAGGGCTTGTTTGTTTGATTTATTAGAGAGAGATTTCTTAAGAGATCAACAAACTATCCTTCTCATTTAGCTAGTGCTATTTTATTTATTTGTTGTTAGATCACCTAATGAATACAAGAATACCTGTTTATTGTAGAATTAAGTGAGATTTCTAATAAAATGTCACACGATTTGATTATTTTAACTTAGAGAGGCATGCTGATTAATTTTTAATTACTAAAATTTAATTCAGCCTTTAAATAATTGCTACTAGTAATTTGCTACAAATTCTATTTAATCAAATGTAAGATCTTATGTAATTAAAAGTCCTCGAATGTTTTTACTAGATATTTCATCCATAAATGTTGTTATTTTTCCTTGAAATCTATTTGAAAAAGTAAAAAATACCCTTTTTAAGAATCTAATTTACCTTGATTGGCAGACAAAACGCCAATATGCAAATGAATCTTATTTAATTACACAAGGTGTGGGAGATGTTTAAGGGAAGCACAGTTAAGGGTTACCTATTTCAAATAGATAGCTGAGAATTGAAACAAAAAGATATTATTAAAAATAAAAAGAAATCATAAAAAAAGGATTATTTAAACAAAAGACGAACTAGAATACCATTTGTGATCAAATGTTCCTTGAAATTCAAACGGAGACTCAAAAATTCTCAGAGCCTATTGTTGAAAGGATTTCAATAAATCAATTTAATCTATTTTAATTGATTGAGGAACTATAAGAAATGCCAAATTAATTAATAGATTCAATCAAATTATTTACTAATTATAAGAAAATTGGTGACAATGAAGCAAAGTCTTTAGGAGAAGGAATTTCAAAGTGTGTTACTCTCACTTCTTTAAATCTAAATCTCAATTATTGTATTATTGGTGAGAATGGTGCAAAGTATTTAGCAGAAGGAATTTCAAAGTGCGTTACTCTCAATTCTTTAAATCTAAATCTCATAAGTAATAGTATTAATGAGAATGAAGCAAGATATCTAGGAGAAGGAATCTCAAAGTGTGTTAATCTCACTTCTTTAAATCTAGATCTCGTTAATAATAGTATTGGTGAGAATGGTGCAAAGTATTTAGGAGAAGGAATTTCAAAGTGTGTTACTCTCACTTCTTTAAATCTAAATCTCGCTAATCATAGTATTGGTGAGAATGGTGCAAAGTATTTAGGAGAAGGAATTTCAAAGTGTGTTACTCTCACTTCTTTAAATCTAAATCTCGCTAATAATAGTATTGGCGAGAATGGTGCAAAGTATTTAGGAGAAGGAATTTCAAAGTGCATTACTCTCAATTCTTTAAATCTAAATCTCATAAATAATAGTATTAATGAGAATGAAGCAAAGTATCTAGGAGAAGGAATTTCAAAGTGCGTTACTCTCACTTCTTTAAATCTAAATCTCATGAGAAATAGTATTGGTGAGAATGGTGCAAAGTATTTAGCAGAAGGAATTTCAAAGCGTGTTACTCTCACTTCTTTAGATCTAAATCTAAAGAAGAATAGTATTGGTGAGAATGGTGCGAAGTATCTAGGAGAAGGAATCTCAAAGTGTGCTACTCTCACTTCTTTAATTCTAAATCTCATAAGTAGTATTGGTGATAATGGTGCAAAGTATTTAGGAGAAGGACTTTCAAAGTGCTTTACTCTCACTTCTTTAGATCTAAATCTCATGAGTAATCGTATTAGTGAGAATGGTGCAAAATATTTAGGAGAAGGAATTTCAAAGTGTGTTACTCTCACTTCTTTAAATCTAGATCTCGCTAATAATAGTATTAGTGAGAATGGTGCAAAATATTTAGGAGAAGGAATTTCAAAGTGTTTAACTCTCACTTCTTTAAATCTAAATCTTAATTATAATAATATTGGCAATAATGGTGCAAAGTATTTAGGAAAAGGAATTTCAAAGTGTGTTACTCTCACTTCTTTAAATCTAGATCTTGGGAGTAATAGTATCGGCCAGAATGGTATAAGAATAATAAAAAAATTAGTTATCAAAGCTAAAAGATTAATGCAATATTACATTCAGTCTAATTGACAATAGTACAGAGAATTAAAAATAAGGATTTTCAAAGTGTTTAACAAAAAAATGAAAATTTCTTACTATTATTCTTTATGACATAATTTTTTTCTACATTTCCCATCATAAAAAAAATTAGAGGGTTTTTATATATTCCATGTTGAAAACTAATTTGTAACTGAAAAATTGATAAAAATATTTTGTTTTTGAATTATTTTTCATTTGACATTTCTCAATACAATCAAATAAAAAAATTCTAACAGATTTAAGATTATTAATTATTTCAAATGAAAAGATAGATTAAATAATAAAAAGACGAGAATTACAATTTAAAACATTAAAATCAAAAATAAAAATAATAAATCTAATATTATGAATAAAAATCTATCTGATTTAATCTAAAATAACTATTATTTATCAAAATAATTACTATTTTAAATTATTTATAGAAGATAATAATAAACGTATTTTAATCATTTTATTTTGAAATAATTCAATTCAATTTTCAATGGAAATCATTCAACCTATTTCATTCAAAACAATTAAAAATTTCCCTGGATTTTCTGCTTCAAGTGAAGTTAATATTCACTATGATAACACTAGTGAATATTTAGAAGAATTTTGGTTGATGATGATTTATGTGTTGAATTGTGAAAAGAGAATAGTTGCAATCATCCTAATTTTGTTGAATAATCTTCATAAAAATCGCAATCATTGTCTTGCTCTCTTTTTATGAGAAATCAAAAGGAAATCTTCAGTTAGTTATCCTAGATGAAATAAAAAAATAACTCTTTATTATTGTCTTTTGTAATTGTATTCTCCAAGATGCCATCTCACGAACAAATGCAAAGGAAATGGCAAATATGAACCAGGGAATAAGCTCTTCTATAATAATCTACAAAAAAGCTTTATCTTGAATAGAATTAAGATGAGAAAATCAACATTCTACAAAATAAAACTTAGCTATAAACATATTCTCCATATTATCCACCTGATTCTAATGTTAATGTGATTGAGTGATTTAGTAACTTTCTCTGAATTGTGTGAAATCGACTTTCCTCAAAATGAATGCAACTAATCTAATTTTTGAAATTCCACCAATCTCATACTGGCCCCCCACTGCAAAAAGACAATAGTCCCAGATTAAATTATGAAAAAAGTAAACTTGAGCTTATTTATGGCTAAAAAATTGATGGACCTTCCCCTTGAAGAATAATATTACTTTTATCAGCCTTTGCTTCTTTGTTTTTTATTACAATTGTAATTTTTTCTTTATGAATAAATTTGGAGTCCTCAGAGAATCGAACTCTGGATCTCTGGGACCCTAAGCGAGAATCATGTGACATGACCAAAAACACTTAATAAATATGCTTAATTTTGTTCTCACATTATGTTATTATCTTTGCCATTTGATTCTACCGAATTATCTCCCTTTCAATACAGCATCTTTGCTTCAAATTTTTATATCTTTTTTCCATCAAAAATAATGAACATTTTGTAACTAAGTTTCACAAGAAATCCAAATTTCAAGAAGAAAGAAAAAATTGATGGAGGCAAATTAACTAATTTGAGGTGAGAGTCATGCTTGTTTGTATTATTAGAGAGAGATTTCTTAAAAGATCAACAAACTGCCCTTTTCATTTGGTTAGTAAGATATTAGTTATTTGTTGTAAGGTCACCTTATTAATACAAAGAAACCTTGTTTATTGTAGAATTAAGAGATATTTCTTATAAAAAATCACAAATGTTTGAATATTTTTTAACTTAGAAATTGAAATAAAGCAAAAGAGGCTTGATGATAGATTTTTAATAACTAAAATTGTAATTCAGCCTTTCAACTAATTGTAGCTTGAAATTTGCTACGAATTTTATTTAACCAAATATATGTTCTTCTGTAAATAAAAATACTAGGAGGTTTTTATGAGACATTCCACCCCCAAAAATTTTGTTATTTTTCCTCGAAATCTATTTGAAAAAAATTAAAAATATCCTTTTTAAGAATCTAGTTTATAAAAAAATCAACAAATTAATTTTCGTCAGACAAAGCGCCAAAACGCAAATGAATCTTATTTAATTACATAAGAAATGTTTAAGGGAAGCACAGTAAAGGGTTACCTATTTAAAATAGGTAACTGCGAAGTGAAGAAAAAGAAATCATTAAAGATAAAAAGAAATCATAAAAAAAGAAAAAAAATAAAAAATGACGAACTAAAATACCATTTGCGATCAAATATTCCTTGAAATTCAAACAGAGGCTTCACAACTCTCAGAACCTATTGTTGAAAGGATTTCAATAAATCAATAGAATCCATTTAAATTGATTGAGAATCTACAAGAAATGCCTAATTAATTAATAGATTCAATCAAATTATTTAATAATTAGAAGATAATTGGTGACAATGGTGTAAAGTATTTAGGAGAAGGAATTTCAAAGTGTGTAACTCTCACCTCTTTAAATCTAAATCTTAGGAGTAATAGTATTAGTGAAAATGGTGCAAAGTATTTAGGAGAAGGAATTTCAAAGTGTGTTACTCTCACTTCTTTAAATCTTATTCTCACTAAAAATAATATTGGTGAAAATGGTGCAAAGTATCTAGGAAAAGGAATTTCAAAGTGTGCTGCTCTCAGTTCTTTAAATCTTAATCTCAATTATAATAATATTCGTGAAAATGGTGCATAGTATTTAGGAAAAGACATTTCAAAGTGCGTTACTCTCACTTCTTTAAATCTTATTCTCACTAAAAATAATATTGGTGATAATGGTGTAAAGTATCTAGGAGAAGAAATTTCAAAGTTTGTTACTCTCATTTCTTTAAATCTTAATCTCAATTATAATATTATTAGTGCTAATGGTGCAAAGTATTTAGGAAAAGGAATTTCAAAGTATGTTTCTCTCACTTCTTTAAATCTGAATCTATGGGAGAATATGATTGGTGAGAATGGTGTAAAGTATTTAGGAGAAGAAATTTCAAAGTGTGTTACTCTCACTTCTTTAAATCTTAATCTCGATAAAAATTATATTCGTGATAATGGTGCAAAGTATCTTGGAAAAGGAATTTCAAAGTGTGTTACTCTCACTTCTTTAAATCTAAATCTCAATTATAATAGTATTGGTGAGAATGGTGCAAAGTATCTAGGAGAAGGAATATCAAAGTGTGTTACTCTCACTTCTTTAAATCTTATTCTTAATAAAAATAATATTAGTGATAATGGTGCAAAATATCTAGGAGAAGGAATTTCAAAGTGCTTTACTCTCATTTCTTTAAATCTGAATCTATAGGAGAATAGTATTGATGGGAATGGTGCGAAGTATTTAGGAGAAGAAATTTCAAAGTGTGGTACTCTCACTTCTTTACATCTAGATCTCAATATAAATAATATTGGTGATATTGGCGCAAAGTATTTAGGAGAAAGAATTTCAAAGTGTGTTATTCTCTCTTCTTTAAATTTGGATCTTTTTAGCAATAGTATTGGTGAGAATGGTGCAAAGTATTTAGGAGAAGAAATTTCAAAATATGTTCCTCTTACTTTTTTAAATCTTAAACTCAGGAGAAATAGAATTGGTCACAATGGAAAAAGATTATTAAAAAAGTTAGTTATCAAAGCTAAAACATTGATACAATATTATATCCAGTCTAATTGACAATATTACAGAACATTAATAATAAGGATTTTCAAAGTGTTTAACAATAAAATGAAAATTTTTTACTATTATTCTTTATGACATAACTTTTTTTCTACATTTCCCACTATTAAAAAAAATGGAGAGTTTTTATGTATTCCACGTTGAAACACTAATGTGTATTTGAGAATTGATAAAAATTATTCTATTTTTGAATTATTTTTCATTTAGCATTTTTCAATCCTATGTTTGTTTTCTGAAAATCTTATAATTTAACTGTTCTCTTAGTTAACTATGAAAGCAATGATCATTTACAATTATGCTAAAAAGAAAGATCTGAATTTATTGAAGTTAATTTTTAGATATTTTTATCATGGTAAAGACCCAAATAATAATTTTCCTCATTTTTGCAATAAACTCTAGGTCAAGCAGAATTCATCTTTAATTCAAAGGCTATTTCTACCATATTTCTTACCTCATTAGAAAAAGACAGTTTTTTCTTCACCGTAAGAGATGACAGCAAACATGCATTTGTGTCCATTCAAGATGGAAATATTTCTGACCTATCCCTCATCGACATTCAGCAA
>Ga0302271_10001237_pt1 | contig 24864 bp, 8 predicted proteins | sample III_Bog_N1_1_FD_198767 | JGI IMG/M metagenome (GOLD analysis project Ga0302271, IMG submission 198767) | Peat permafrost microbial communities from Stordalen Mire near Abisko, Sweden - III_Bog_N1_1 | ecosystem: Environmental > Terrestrial > Soil > Wetlands > Peat | place: Sweden: Abisko... | reverse complement strand
TGTACTCTTTCTTTGTCAATGAAAATAGCTTTAAAACTTCGAATTTATTTATTTGGTGTCTTCCCCTTTGCCACCAATAATGAGAGGTATCTTGGGTAAGAAAAGTACCTGCTTTATCGAGGCTGATAGCTAGGCTTATTTAAATGAAATATCTTATAAATTATGAAGGATATACGCCACTCAAAAATAATAAATTAATCTACAAATAAATGATTTATTAGTAAATATTTTTATAATATGAAGTTGAGTTAGCTCTAGTTTTAATTTTCATAACTAAGCAGTGTCAGCTCTATTACACCAATAAATAGATAGTCATACACTAAATTATCGGTACAAGTTGATTAGTCATTGATAGGTTTAAGAGTGGGACTTTATTGATTGATTTTTGTTATTTCAATAAATTAAATAAACCTCTACTTGTTTTGTTTTATTTGTAATAAAGCGCATAAAAAATTGATTAAATAAGTGAAATACATCATTTAAAGATTTACATTTGCTATTTGATATTGAGTTGATTCTAAACCAAGATATCATATATTAAAAGACTATTCCACATGTAAAAGATTTAGAATCAAATATTAATGTTCAATTAAAAATAAGTAATTCTCTGCAGAAACTTAGATTTCGCATCACATAATTTTGTAATTGGAACCTAGAGAATGAATCTCTGAATCAAATGGTGCTCAATACTGTTTAAACAGATAATTATGCTGATTAAAAATCCCTGTGTTTGCTAGATTTAGTATTTCTTTGGTGAATCGAGGAATTTCGCTGAGCGTGTTAGCTAAAGGAATATCTAAAAATAATAAAATAAATATTAAATTGTTAAATCAAATTAAAAGTGAAAAAACAAACTAATAAGCTAATTACTATTCAGTCTTTGAAACTCTGTTGCAAATGTTGTTATCTTCATTTGGGTTTCATATTGATGTTCAGTATTTAGTTTCGATGAAGTACGCCAGAACCTTATTCCAACATAGACAACTTCTTCGTTGGTATTGTTTACCACATTAATAGTACATCTCTGGTTATATACAAAACTAATTAAACACAATAAAACTGATCCTGTTTTGTTTACTGGTTGCAGGAGAAAGTATTATTTCGTGATGTCAAGCTTAATGTCAATGATGTATCTGACAAGAGAGCGATTAGAAGGCAGCTTTGTCAGATAGTGGAACAGTTTCTATTATTTTAAATTAAGTTAATAATAAAGAAGGCAAATCACTTATTTACTGTGTAGAGATTAATAGTGTAAGGAGAGGATGTTGGATTATTAGGTGTCCGTTCAGTCGGCTTATTTCTTTTGGCTTATTTATCTTCTGTGCTGAGTTTCTTGAGCTCAAACTTCAAAGTGAAGCTCTCATCGATAAATATCTATCCAATAAATGCTTGATTAGCTTTGCCAAATTTAAAGGAATAACTTACAGAAAGACTTGGGAAAACAGATGTATCATAATTGAAACAATCACTAGGCATAAATTTGTTGCAGATATTGATTAGCTTGCTAAATAAAATCCTCTCATAAACTCTGTAGCGCAATTGAAGCATTCTTGCCAATTAAGATTCTTGTTCATCATCTTCTTCAAATAAGTTATGATCTCCTTGCATCTAATCATCTTTTCCCTTTTCACAACAGATGCAATAATGAAACCTAAACAAATATCTTTGCAATACCTTCATGATGAATGAAACCTTATGGACTGTGGGTCCAAGCTTGTCTGGATTGGATGTAAGTGTATTATTTTTGATGACTTTAATCACAAGCTATTTTTCAAAGATATCTGGTGTTGTTCTCATGACGTCAGTTAGTCTTGCAGTGATTTAGTCATTTTTTATCTACACAAAAAGATCAATACCTGGACATTTTTAAAAGCAATTACCTGAAGAGGGATAAATAGCAGATAAGGAGAGATATTAATGGGAGCTATTTGGGTGTCTGAGAAAATAGGAATGTTGTAAAAATCAATGTAGTTTTAGTTCTCGATGTGCTTGTAAGGAAACATTTTATAGAAGCATATTTTAGAGCTTGGAGACACAAGGAAGGATTTTATGTATTTTTACTGCTGAACAATTGCACTTTCATGCTATTCCATCGATTCCTTCAAGGATAGCAATCCTTCAGAGAACATTTTGCTGGTCAGATTCATTTCTTACTGTCGAATTGTCATTGACTTGATTAGGTCTTTTGATTGTACTGAATCAGGAATAATGAACTTTTACGTTCGAACAACTTATATATCTTTTAAACTACGAAGAAGACTGTAACACCCATTCACTTCCTAAGCTAGATTTGCTCTACAAAAATACAATTTATATCAATACCAATCCAGCAACAATTATATCTTACAGCTCTTTCTCAATGTTGACACGAATTTTCTTCTTCTTTTCCAGCACACTATTTTGATTTTTTGGAATGTCCACCATCTTAACATAATCATGCTGCTAACGTTGAGTTGGTCGAGGTGTTGCGAAAAAAAAAGGTTATCCAGGTTCAGCAGATATGTCGAATGCGCCAACATTCATGAGATCTTTCAAACTACTTATTGGTCGTTATTATTCAACTCCCTATTATTGCATTTCGACTCTACTCATTTTCTCTTGTCTTCTCTGATTTGGCTTGTTTGATTATGTTACCCTGAAATATTTTTTTCTCAAAGATAAAATTGCATTCTATTAATTAAGGTAATTAGAAACATGAATCCCAAATACATCAAACTACAATAAAATTTAGCTATTCTTGCTAACGTAGCTTGAGATTCAAAATACATATGTTTCTTCATAATCTCAAAAATAAGCTGAGTCCCATTCTCGTCTATTTTTGTGTCTTTTACTCATTTTGTCCTTATTTTTTAAAATAATTGCAGATATCATGTCTTCATCTGTTTCTTCTGTGCTTTCCCTTTTTTTCTTTTCGCTTAAAAGAAAATATTCTTCTTTGTTTGAATTGAATTGTATCTTTGGATGCTATTTTTTTGGGTGTAATTTTGAGAATAATTTAGTTTTGTATTATTTGCAAATTTGAATAATAATTCTTTGGTTAAACTCTTTGCAACCATCCTCTGGTCCTACAACCATTTCAAGTTCAACAAGATAAAATTTTTATTTTCTTACAATTTTAAAAAATTATTGAAAAAAAAAATAGAGATCTTTGTTATTGTTTGCAATTTTTCTTCTGAAAGCTAAAATAATAAATTGATCAACTCCAATATCAAAAGTAAATGAGTTTTGATTTTATATCTAAAGAACAAAAGACATTACTCTTTTAAAAAAATTAACATTCAATCAATTTTATTAAATATATGGGCAATCAGAATATTTAGATTTTGTTTTCCCTCTGAAAAATAAAGAATAAGCTCAATTACTTAAGTTTAAGAAAAATAAATCAAGAAATTTATTGTCGCTTAAATGGAAGCACATTCAAGGTTAAGCAGTCTTAAAGAAAACTCTATTCTTAGCATAGAGATGGGTCCTAAAAGCGATAAAGGTAGAATTCTATTTGAATTACATCTATTTACTTCCTTTTTTATGATTAAAGAAATTCCAAACGCAGATGCTAATGTTTCAATGGAAGATGATGAAAAAACTTTGAGAAATGAATTACTGATACAAGCGGAATTTACTTTTTTCATCTTCGTTAATCCAACAAGTGGAGGAAACTTGGCTGCGGATTTTTTAGAACTTGGAGTAAGATCATATTTGCAAATATGTAATCAATATTCTAAAATTGATTATTCAAGACAGAAAAGATGAATCTACGCATTTAGCTGCCAAAAACAGAAAAGATCTTCTAAGTAGATGTTTATATCTTTGATCTAAAAGATACTCCGAATAAAGAAAGGGGGTTTAAGTTACTTAGATTGTTGCAGCATCAAGGTGAGTTTCAATTTTGTTTGTTCTATTGTAAGTTAATTTTTTTCAGGAGTCTAAAATATTAGAATTATAGTGGGAGGAGGAGATGGCACTGTGATGTGGGTTGTGCATGAGATGTTAGAACATTCTTGCAATATCTCTCAGACTCCAGTTGGCATTGTCCCTTTTGGAACAGGCAATGATTTAGCCAGAGTATTAGGTAAGATTATTTAACTTAGATAAATATTTGCTCAAGAATTGTTCCAGGATGGGGAGGAGGCGTTCCAAGTGAGTTTCTTGGGAAGAATTTATCAGGATTGAGAAAAATGATAGAGAAGTGGATTGTGGCAAGGAGTGCTCCTTTAGATATTTGGGATATCAAGCTCAAAACATGTGAAGTAAATTGATTTATCTTTACAGTTTTAATAATAAATATCATTTGATCAAAGGGAGGTTCATTCTTAAGAGTTGTAAACGAAAATGGTCAAGCAGTAAAATAGTAGCTCAAAGACTAAAATGGAGAACTAATCCACGTCTTAACAAAATCAATGTCGAATTATTTCAGTATCGGAATCGATGCAAGAATAGGTCTTGGTTTTGATAAGCACCGCACTAAGTCATAGCTTGGAAATAAATGCGTCTATTGCTGGGAGGGCATGAAAAAGTTATTTCTTAGAGATCGTGGTGCTGGATAAGTAATAGATGCTTTAGAACTCATCCATGACTCTGATATTGCTAATAATTGTGTAATTTACTTCAACTTTTCAAGGCAAATTTTTCATTATTTTTATTTGAATTTGAAGCTATCAGATATTGATATCTCGATTCACACTTCTGATGAAACTAAAAAGGAAGTTATTTTCAATACTCGTAGTGCTTCGATGGCTTTGACAAGCAATCAACTTTGTAAGATTATTACATAACAAAATTTATCTAAATAGATTTTTAGAGTAATTGCAGGAACAATAGAGAGAACGAATTGAAAAAAGGAAACAAAACAATATTCTAAAAGGCAACCCTGCTTGCCTTTTGATGCTTAATATTAATTCGTATGCTGGTGGAACTAACAAAATATGGAAAAGTAGCCATGGACAAATTGGACTAGAAAAATCAACCAAAAAGGAAAAGATTCATGACTCTTTTGAAGATTAGAGTTATGGAGATGGAATGGTAGAGTTTGTTTCATTTACATCAGGAATAAGTCTTGCAAATGAGCGCTTTTTTAGTGGACAAGCTTCTCGTGTGGCTTAAGGAAAAGGTCCATTTCGCCTTTCTTTCAAAAAAAGCGATGGCTCCTAAGGTAGGCCTATTATTTCTTACTTTTAAATTGATGGAGAATACTACTAAGTCATAGCTCCAGAATCTGTAAGTATAAAGCATAATAAAAAGTTTCCAGAAGGGAAAATATAGATGCTGGTTAATACAGTTGGCAATTCGTATTGATTTTATATTGTGTTTGAATAAGTCTAAAGGAGTAAACAGAATAGGTATTTGTTAGTAATATTTCAATATAATTTCTAATTATTTTGATAAGAATTAGGTATTTCTAATTATTAACTTTAGATAATAAACATTTAATCTAAAGAGCCCTCTTGTTTCTTTTTAGGCTTCTTTTTGATTATTTCTGCCCTTATTGGGGTTTTCCCTATGTTTCTTCATTGATTCTCATCAGTTTTCTCCTATCCGATTCTGGAGATATTAATCTTTCCAAAACTTCTTTAAAAGATAATAAAGTAATTATTTAATGGTTTTTAGGTGCTTTAGATTAATTTCCCAAGAAAATAAATAAATTTTTGTCATTTATTTTTTATGGTAACTCGTGAATGGCAAGTGAGCTTCCTAAACTATCTAAGAAGAGAACAAAGTATGAAATAATTACAATAAATAGTAAGCTTTGTAATAATCGAAATTTTGAAGGGTTGAAGAGAAAGAAAAAGGGGGGGAGAGAAATAAATAAAGAAAATAGGATTGATTTTGTTTTGAAATAGTGAAGAGGGAGCTAATGGAATTAAGAAAAGTCATTAATTAGTAAATAAAAAAAGTGTTTTTAATCAAAGAAATTCAATAGATTAAATGGATAAGCTGCAGTTGCCTCATGCAAAGCTGTTTTATTTCAGCGCTGAGCTCTATAAAAATAGCACTATCACAGAGAACGAAAAGCTCAAAATGAAAGGTATTCGTTTTGCTAATCCAAACAATTATTACAAAAACTATGATTAGCTTCTGTTTGATATCATGCATTATTAATCTTTATTTTATAGAAATGGTGATAAATGATGAACCCCAGATATTTGAACTTTTAGAGAGATATCAAAGCAATGGAAACGAATAAGAATTCATTAATTCTATTCTCGCTCTCTTAAGACCTAATTTGCGCAATTAGTATTACACATAGCGTAAAAAAATATTTTATTTTTAAAAAATAATCTTCTGACATTGCATTAAATTTAGCTGCTTAGCAAGAATAAAAAAGATTCATTCAACCTTAGAAAACAGTGCAATAAGTCTAGTAAGAACAACAATAATAATAAAGACAACAAGAGTAATAATCACCTGAACAATATGACCAACATCCTTAGTAGAATTAGCCAGATTTACATGCTAATAACGAAGAAATAGCGCAGTTTATCTAGTAGCATCCTGATTGCCCTGATGAGGTAGTTTTCTTTTACAATTATCTTTTATCATATTTGCTTTTTTAGATATCTTCCCCACTTGGTCTCAAACTGCTGAAAAGGAAGTAAAAACAATAAAAATAAAACCCACAGATCAAGGACTACTTAAAACCTTTCAAGATCAACCAAGAATGACCTGATTCTCAATTAAAGTAAGCAATTGTTTTGGGCCATAAGTTTCATAAAACAAAACGAGATGCTTATTTCTCACTTTGTATCATCATACATGCATAATTTTTGTTTGAATAATATGAAAATATAAAAATAAACCATTCAGAACCTAATTGTATCATTATGGTAGTTTGCTTTAAATAACATCATCATCTAAACTAGCTTTGAAAAACTAAGTAAAAAGAGATTTGCAGATACTTTCCCTATGAGTTTGCTATTCCACAATCAACTGCTGTTCATTTGATATTTCGTTTTCATGTAATCTAATCAATTATTCTTTTTCATTGATTTCTAAAAATCCATCATCAGGCTGATGGATATCTCCTTCAAGGTTGGAGAGACCTCTTCCTCCTGAAATAAGTATCCCTTGCAAAACACCCTCTCCTTCATTTGAGTTTCCTTCTTGATTATGTCTGTTATTAAGGCTGTAGTGTGGAATATCTAAACAATTTAAGTTAATTTTCTTTCAAAACAGATAGTCTAAAATACCTGTTCTATTTGTGAAAAATCCATGTGAAGATATTCGGTTTGAGTCTGAAGGAATAACCTCATCGTAAATTGAACTCCATCCTTAGGAAAATAATCTTAGAGAAACTCTTTTCCTACCAATATTTACTTCGTAATGCACAACAAGAAGTGGAGAACTGTTTTAATTTTCTATTCTTTTAATAATTGCCTAGCACCACACATTTGAAAGATCTTTCAAGTCTATTTTGGATCCAACATTAAACCGATGTAGCCTTTTCCAAAAATAATATTTATAATTTGAGTCTCTTCAAACATGTTTTACCTTCTCTTAGCATTCCATTGCTTAAACTTTTTTATTCGCATAAGAAACTTTTGATACAAATCAAGACAACCTTTCAAATCACACCTACAATCCAAGAGTTATTAAATGAATCACTGAAATTCATTTTTACTGCTAAACAATTTAGTTGAGAAGATCATCTCCTTTGAAATTGAAGTTCTAAATGGGCTTTTTGCACATTGGACAGATCTAATAATAAAAGTAATTAGGAGGTATTATTGTTATGCTATCAAATACATTCTATTTAAGTAGAGCCTCTGTCAGACATATTTCACAAAAAGTGTGTCCACATTGTTTCTAAACTGGGTTCACCAAATAATCCATGCAGATTGGACATTCAACAAGTCTTTGCTGAGTTTCGCTGATCACATCTTTATTGTTTATTTCTTAATAAAGAAATAATAAAGTGAAAAACAAACAAAACAGAAGCAATCTCAAATTACCTTTACAACATCTCAAATATCCATTCAAAGTCTATCGTTTGCTTGATGAAGAGTTAACTGTCATTTTAAGCAAGAAATATTTGCAAAGTCAATCCTTAGAAATTATTTTTATCTTTTTAGGACTCTGAACAGCTTCTTTGAGAACTTGTTTTATCCTAGCCATATCATCTTGACATTCTAAAGATATTATGTGAGTTATTTGCTTAATTACTAGGCGGGATAATCAATAAAGTGTTTATATTTTATTTCATCTATTTAAAGGACTTACCTAAAAGTTAGATGAGTATTAGATTGCGGCTAATTCGAAAATAATCTTTCTTTTGCTTTTTAGAAAGCTTAAAATTAGGTCTGATCTTTTACAAAAATTATTAGTATTTTATCATATTTTCAACTTCTTGGAGTTCTTTTAATGGATTTTAAAACATTGAGAGCAAATCTCAAAAACAGTAATATTTTGTTATTTTTATGCCGCAACTTTGAAAAATGGAGATAGAACTACAGACATTAAATGCATCAAAAACCAAGAATACAGTAAAATATGACAAACTATTTGTCTTTATTGTTAAGTGCCATGTAATCTAATAATCTAGCTGACTTTTAATTCCTTTTAATTTAATATGAAAACTACAACACATTTTATTTTTTAGGACTGGTAATTAATTAAGATCTCAAGTTATTGACGAAGGAAGTAGGAGTAGAAGAATGATTAAAAGAGGATTCAAACAACAAATTATTATCTCAATAATTCAAATCTTGATTCTACTAAAGAAAAGTGCATCTAAATGAGAAGCAAGAGCTAATAAATAATAACCACAGGCTTAGAAGTGCTCATAGAAAGCAGCTAACATTTTACAAAAATTGGATTGGAAATGTTGCAAAGTGGAAACATGGAGGCTAGCCTTTAGCTATTTGAAAAATAAAACAGATTGATGTATTAAGAAAGAAGTGAGTTCGTAAGATTTGGAGTGCGTGGAGAAATCGAATGGTATAAATAACTTGGCCAATGCAAAATTAACATAAGTGTGGCCTTAAAAATGAATATCAAACTAAAAGAGAGCTTTTCTGTCTTGATGGACTTTTATAATCTGACTTAAAGCATTCGAGTTGGGAAAGAAACTCTTGAAAGATATTTCTTGCATGATTAGGACAGTTTCTATGATGTTCTTCTGTTTTAACTTTGCGAAACGCTAGAAATCTTAGGAAACATAGGCACAGATTATGAAAAATATGCACTAAAATGTATTGTTTGTATTGAAGGTTGGTTTAAGTAATAGCTCAATGAAAATGTTTGCAATTATACTTTTCTATTTTCCAAAAATAATTCTCAGTTTTCTAATATTCCCATTACAGCTGATGCATCTTCCCAGCATAAGGTCTTTTTAAAAAAAGCACTATTGCTTTAGATAATCTGTGAACGGCTTGGAAATTTGTATTAAAGCAGAAATTAATTTATTAATGCTTCAAATAAGTTAGAAAAGGCACTAGCACTGGCTAATTATTTGGAGAGAATTCCTGACTCACTTCGCTTAAAGCAGTCAATAGAGTAGATCAAATGTGAACTAGCAAAAAAGAATCTTGATTCACATTCCCATGCCTTCTTGGATCATTAGCAGGATAATGAGTAAAAGAGTAGTTAACTAACGATACCTAGTAACTCAGAGTAAAGAGATCATTCACCTTAGATAATAGGTAAATTCATTTAGAACTCAACAAATAAGTTAGTTTTTCATATTATTTATAGGATAGAATATTTCAAGATAAAGATTTGCTTCAGTTCAAGTATTGCAACCCTCTTAATTATCGAAACAGCAGTCTTTGGAAGAAATAAATAGCCCTAAAAGAGATCAAAGTAACAAAAATAATTTATTGTAGCAAAATGCTCAAAAATAATCCGAGATAGAAGAACCAAAAACTTTTGCTTATTCCCAAGAATCGAAAAATCCAGACTAAACAATAGACAGAACTTAAAATGGAAGTAATTTAATCAAACAAAAACTTTTAACAGAAAAAGGATTAGAGCATATTGTTGGAAAAGCGATGGAGAGCAATAGAATACCAGATATGTATTCCACTTTTAAACGAATAGCTGGTTTAAAAAATGAGAAAAATTCTATTCAAAATCATCTCTAAAGCAAATATTTAAAAAAAACTGATGGATTAAAAAGTTCATCTCTAATCAACAATCTATTTTGTAATCCAAACTACTTAAAACAAATAAAAAATAATGCGACAAATGGATCAGTTTTTCCAAATTCTGGCACTCCACAGTCATCTTTTATAAAAGAAACAAATGGTTATCTTGTGCCAAATAAAATAGGCTAATAACACAAGAGAATAGTTATTGGCATTCAACACTAGCTTAATCCTCCTCCAAAAACCATTAATTATTACTAAAACCCATCATTTAGAACTGAACATACTCCTCCGAAATTATCAGCTTTAAAGAAACATGCTCTGAAAAACTATTTATTAGTTGATAAATCAGTCGATCCTTTAATCTAGGAAATAAATAAAAGAAGGGTTTCCACTGGTACTAGTTCTTAAGCTAGTAAAGAGGTAACCAAGGTGATTCCAAATTTAGATAAATGTCATTACATTTCAAGAGCTCCTCAAAGTTAAAAGTATTAATAATAACAGTGCTCAAATTTAATTTTCTTCCAAAATAGTGCTTTAAGTTAAAAGTCGAAATTTGAAAAAGTATCAAGATCTCCTTCGCCTCGGAAAAATACAATTCAAAAGCATATTCTGGAACTAAAAAACTAAATAGCTAAAGAAGTATGTAAGCATCAGTCTTAAGACAAGAGCGAATGTGATTAAACTCTCAAACTAATTACAAAACCTGAAAACGCTACAAGTTCAATTCATGTTTATCTTAATTAAAAACTTAATAGTCGTCCTAAAACAGCCTTTATTCCTAAGTCTATTTCATTAGAAACAAGGAATTCAAAGTAATTCTCACAAGTATCAGATCAATGTACACTTATTTAGCCTTCAGAGAAAATAATAGTAGAAACATTAAGATAATCTCCTTCTTCTTCTGTCTTTGAAAAATCCAATAAAGTATTACTTTCTAAAAAAGAAATAATAGAAAAATCTACTGAATCTCAGTTTAAATAAGAAGGTAATAATACAAATACTCAGGGAGATCGTTTCAGATGGACATCAACTAACTAACTTCTAGCAAAGAGTTCATCTAATTGTATCAGCTCTGAAGATACTAAAATGAAAATGAAATAATAACAACCAATCAGCATTTAAGCAATAGAATCCTAAAAATACCTTTCTTCAAAACAATTCGAAGCTCTAAGAATTCCGTCAGAATTATCAAAAAACGACTAAAGATCAAGTTATCGTTCGATTTCATTGCGTCCATCTACTCCTCAATTTCACGAACACGTCAAATAATCTCCCCGTTTTTATAAATAATCATCTATTGAATACGAAAAATCTCCTTTTTCTCCTGTTACCAATAATAAATCAACATTTAGCAGTGCCGTGTAATAGGCAGTGCGTTCAGCTTAAAAGCTTCGAAGAAAATCGAGTTAGTAAAATCATCTTTCAGTTAAAAACTTAAGAAAACAAAAAACTTTGAGCATTGCATGCAGTTTTATAACTCACCTTCAAAGTATGTTTATTTTTAGCACATTTATTTAACTAACATTCTCATGAATCAAGTAAAAGACAAGGGAGATTCTCCAAAAAATAAAAAGATTCATAAAAACCCCAGCGGAGAAAGCTCAAATTCTTCCTCAATATCAAAACATAATACTATTGAAGAACGCTCAAACATAAGCTAGACTTCTGTCTCTGTTTCAAAGAAACCTATGAATGTAAAATAATAGATCATCTTCTCTTATTTATTTTCCTTTTAACAGCTTTTAGACGATATCAATATCTTAATCAGAATAGAAAATGCAGTCTGTTTAATCTAGAAATTCTGGAAAAAGTAAATTCTTTAATTAACATCTAATTTGATTTATTCCAATATATAAAGGTACAAATTATTAAAGCTTTAGGCCTTCATACCAGACACTATTATCAAAAATGTAGTAAATGAACTGGATCAGGAAGATAGCTCTATAAATGATCTAAGTAATCACAGTCAATAGGAAAAACAAAAGCACTAAATGAAAAATGCAACTTAAAAAAGATAATCTTTTTTAATTGCTACATCTGTTTTGTTGGCACTAAAAAATGCATCTCCTCCACTGGTTGATACCTCCCAAATTACTAAGCTTTCCTTTATCCCGTTTTGCTTTTACAAGTAATTATTTTTTCTATTTTCTATCTCACTTTTTCATATTCAACCTTCATTTAGAAAAATATCATTAAAAAATCTAAACTGAGAGGAATATGTTTGAAATTAAGTACTACTACTTAGAAGAACATTTAAATGATAACTTGTTATTTCACAGGTCGTTTTAAGGTTACCATTTCTCATTATGGCAAGTGAGTCAATTAGATGTCCGTGTAAGAAAGAACAAGGATTTCTCCAATTCAAGATAACACTTTGATCTAAATTTTTGCTTAAAAATGACTAATTCAAGAGGTTTCTCTAGCTTCATTAATCTATTTATTCCCGATGCACCTATTAAAGCTAGCGAGCTAAAAAGAATATCGACTCAAAATGAATTATTTTACCTATTGGTTATTCAATATCTTGAGCAACATAATTTTTAATTTTTCAAGCAAATCGATTCCTGTTTTGATGAAAAATCAAATAGCAATATTTAGGTGATGTTTAACAGAAGCTTCTTAACAAAAAATTAATACCAATAAGATTAAATTCCTTAGTTTGCAATCATGAGTTCTAAGCTTATATCAATTCTAATGAATTTGTCTCTCCCTACAATTAAACTTAACGGTTAATCTATAACAATAGCAACTAATAACGAGCAAGTCCAGAAAAACTAAATTTTTCTAAAGAATATGGGACTTCTAAGAAATTATAAGAATAATATTTCATCCTAAAGAAGAAAATTTTACTCTCATTTGCCTGAATGTGTCTAAGTAAACTCCTCAACTTAACATTTTACAATTTGTCTTATTAGTTTGATTATTCCTTTTGTTTTAGAAGGTAAAAGAAACAAGGATATCAGAAAATACATCTTCAACAAAAAATGTTGTGAAAAATATAGAGGAGAGGAAGATGAGTCTTTTTTTCTAATCAGACAAATTTCAAGGAGATAAAGATATTCAAAATCAAATTAAGGAAAGCTACAATATTTAATTCAAAACCACACCAATCAGCAGTATTAAAACGCCTTCAATTAGCACTCCTCCAAACTGCCAAAACCTTAATTCATATGGTTAATAGAGTAGAAAAAACATTTCAATATCTAATAGTGAGGATTCTTCAAGAAACACAAGCTAAAAATAAGAAATAATAAATGAAATATCATAGCCTCCTGTTTCTTCAGGAGAAGCCCTCTCATAGTAAGAAAATGAAAAATGCTCTGAACAATCTCCAAAATAGCTTTCAATTAGTAAAATATAAATATGTCCTCCAATCTTCAAAATTAATAGCTCTAATAAGCAATAAAACCAAATGAAGGCACTTACTCCTATCCAGCAATGCAAAATATAATATCAAAATCTCTCCAAGTTTAGAATGAGTGTTCCTTTATTTAGCCCTAGAAACTTGTTTGTCGACTCATCTTAAAAAGAATAATAACCAACTTTTAAAAGGCTTAGCTCTGAAAAAAATGAAATTGAAGAGAGCACATAGGCAATTTATTTCGAAAGCAAAATTATTGCTAAATCAGATAATTCTTAATCTAGTTCTCTTTAGCCTCCCTAAGATTTGTCTAATCTAATGAGTTAAATTTCTTTTAAATACCATCACAGAACATCCTTTGCTTTTCATAACGACCTTCAAAATTTACCATTAGACCCAAAAAATTTTCCTCCTTCTCATACTGTCGCATCGATTTATTCTGAGATAAGCAAAACATAATCAGATGAATGTTCATCAAACAGGAATTCATCTGTTGGGAATTCTTTCAAAAATATTGAAAAATCCACTAGAGAAGTTGAATCAATGAAGTTATTTGACACATAAGACAATCGACAAAAGTAAAGATTCTAATAAATATTTTTCTTTTCTTCATTCTTTATTCTTTTGTTTAGGACTACCAAGCTAAACTAATGTTTAGACAAATGGAGTATTGGAGAAGTAGATTATTTTGACAATTATAACAAATCTAACACTAAAATAACTTATCGGAAAGTATCTTCAACATTGAATCCTTTTATTAACAATACAATCCTGTACAAAGGAATTCTAAAACATCAGCAAGCGAGATTATTTTGTGTTGTTATCTTTAATTTCAATGAAGAAGTAATGACTCAATAGTTTCACAAGCAAGTCGCCAACAGTAATTCAAGGTAAAACATGAGATCGACATAACTGTTTCTAACTTCTTTTTTGTTTAGATTCATCTTAAAATTTCAGTTATTATCATAAAAAAATAACAATACCTGGAGTAGTGAACTTCGCATCGAGTTTAAACCTTTTATCAGATGGTTTTTGAATGGAGATGCTATTCCTTTCTCTTATTTCAAATTTAGAGACAATCTTGGATTTAGTAGGAACCAACTTATCCTTATCAGAAATAGCATTCAGCGGTTAATATATTTTTAACTTTCAGAAGCAAAAGTATTATTTTTTTAGACGTAACAATTCAGCAAGACTGTTGCAAAAAAGGAACTTAAAATATAATTAAATAAAGAGCAATGCTATACTAATCTTGCTAATTAAATGGCTTTCGCTTCATTTGATAGTTCTTTAAATGAGTTACTTGCAATTTTAAGAATTCCAGTAAATTTGGCTCATCGTAATTGTACTTTTTAAAGAATCTAAACAACTTTAGAAAATAATCGGACAACACGTCTTGAGAACAAATTGAATGCCATAAACCTAAACCAAGACATAAACTTCAAAAAGTATTTTTTTATGAATGTTTTTTTATGAAATTATTTCATTTTAACTAAAGAAAAGAGCAAAAACAGATGATCACAAGCAATACAAAGCGAGAACAATCTATTAAAGTGATTGATAATACAGACTTATTAGCAGAACGAGATCACTTAACAAGAATAACTGACAATTACTTCTCTTTCAGTTTTTCAAAGTAGAATAACTATTTAAAGCTTCTTCGAGGATACAACACTTTATCTGCAGATTTAGGAGGAAAATCATATCTAGAAACAAATGCATTTAGGTTCAAAATCGTTGTTCAGAACCAATAGATAAATGCAGCTTTAAAAGTAGAAAAGAAAGAGAAGATGACTCTTTCAATAGAAACTCTTAGCCCTTTTGTCAGGAACTCCAAACGAACATGGAATTTTCATAATCCTGAGATCATTGACAAAGTTAAGAATGCTTTACTTTTTAAGTCAGAGCTAGATCGCAAGCAATTTGTCTACATGCAAAATGTTACATTAAACAAATTGTTAAGGAAGAGGAGATAAATGAATGGATTTTCCTATTAAATTGAACCATTTGCACAAAAAAATAATTCATAAGATACCTAAACAGCTTATTAGTATTCTGGCTACTTTGTTTAGAAATCAGAAGAGTTCCTTCTAAGCGATCCAAAAAAGGAATTGAATCGTTATTTAAGTATCATTTTCCTAAGTAACTAGCTAAATTACAACTATGAAAACTTTAAAGACACTTATTTTGAAAAAATGACTGTTTAAACTCTTTCGCACATAAAACAAAGGAAATATATTCTTCACATTACATCTTATCGAAAGAGAAAAGGAGTTAATTCTCATGAAATCGGATACATTATCTTTGCAATGTATCCCTTTAGCAAACAGAAGACCACTTTACATAAATTAGTTTTTCATTTATACGATCTTAAAATTTTATTTAACTCCAAGATTACTTTTGAGACTATGCTACAAGAACAGACACTAGTGCAATTAGGTTAAACAGTTGTTTCGTAAATTGAATTCATCAATGCTAATCATTACAGTCTCCCAACTGTTTCAATTAGTTCTAAACAAAGCAAGACCTAATTCGTTAATTGCTTCTCATTTAAGGTACTATTCTACTGAATTATCTGTTTAAGTAATATTGTTTATTTTGTAGAAAAGCAATCAAGAAGCTACCCGTAATCTCACAACTTTCTAAGTATTTAAGCCCTGCTTCAAGATTATTTTCAAAGCAACAACTTTCTTGATGGGATAATATTGCATATTTACTGCAAAAACGTGTTGTTTCTCTGACTATTATACTCTTCAATGCTACTTTCCATTGACTTCTCGCACATTCTCTGTAAAGATTTTTTAGCAAAGCATTCAGGAATTTAGCCAGTCACTTACAATATATTCTCAGATTATGTCCTTAGTAAAAACAAAGAAATTTAATTCTTTCATCGATTTTAGTCAATTTATGTCTTAAATTGAAAAAGAGTAGCCCGTAGTATAGCAGAATGGCTTAAACATTGATCCTAACGTATTCTCAATGCAAAATACAAACTAAAATAATAACAATAAGTATCTTTCTATGTATGCTTGGAGCCAATTATTTGCTGCCATTTAACTAGATAATAGTAAGACTGGAGCTCTTTTACTAACTTTTTAAACATTTTAAGGAGAAATGAAAGAATAACTATTTCAAAGAGTTGTAAAAGCCTACCAAAATGAGTATTTTCTGCTGGAGATAACCTTTTAATAAAAATAGAGTAGCTTAAATGTCTTTACACAAGTTTTGAATAAAAACAATACAAGCAAGAAACTATAATATGAGTTTAACGTAAGTATCATTTTCATTAACAGATACAGCCAGCATAGTTTTAATGTTAGTCTTCAGGATTTGCAATCTGCATACTAAAGGTAGGACAAAGGATAATCTGAGGCCTAATAAAAGGACAAAATAGATAACCAAAATAATCAACATAAAAAAGATGAATTATAAAGTAAGAACAAAATAACATATGCAAAAATTCTTTAATTCTCCAGCTTTCTTGCAGAGCGAATTCAAACTAAGTCAGCAGCTTTATTTATGAAGGAAAATGCTAGGACTTAAAAAAATATCCTTTAGATCTCAAATGATCACTCAAAGATAGAAAAACTAAATAGATCTTCAGAACAATTTGCGAAACATAGAATAAATAATTCAATTTAACTTGCAGTCGAAGGAGTGCTTTTTGGAAAATAAGAAAAGAAATATCAGATTCCTTTAGTCTATACGCTTAATAACTCTATTTAAAACAACTACTTCAAAACATTTAAAAATAAAATAGAAAAGTAACATAGGAAATAAAAGAAATGCCTCATCAGAACTAATTCCAATTTGAAAATAGATTGTCTGTTCGGTAATTCTGAATAATAAACCTGCATTATTCTTTATCGTAAATTAATTTCAATGAGACCTCTCATACTGCTTTCGATTCTTTACGACGAGACAAGAAAGAGGATAGTATTTTTAGCTTAAAATAATCACACTGGCAAAAAATCTTTGAGGTTTTATTCGTTAATCCAAATATTCTTAGAAATTCCTCATGCAGAGTATATGATAGAACATTCCTTATTCTTAGATTTTGGAAAAAGACTGCATTTATTATTTGCACCGAAGATTCATCTCTCAATTTTAGAAGAAATTTCTTGAAAAATCAATGAATTTTTTTATGGTAAATCAGTAATCAGTGAAAACAAAAATCTTAATGTAATAAAATATTTCTCAATTAATGAAAAAGATATCTCTTTTCATATCTAACTATTCTATGTACTTCTGAAATGGTAAAATTATTTAGGAATATTTCTTCCAAAAAAGCTTTGTAATTCAGTGAGAAAAACTATCATCGAAAACAAAAACATTATGTTGGATAATAAAAAATAACTGGGAGATGAATAATCTGATATTTTTAACAGAAAAGTTGGCAGTTAATTTTGATTAACTTGATTAAACCCGCCGTATCAAGCTTTCTGCGAAAAGTTGATTTTTTAATTAATCTGCCTTATTATTTTTTATGATTTACCTGCATTGATTTCTTTAGATTTATGCATTTCTTTCAATTTATGCTTAACAAAGCATTAAAACAAACATTTTCTTTTTAGGGAGAAAATACATGAATAAAAACATCCTTCTTTATTTTGAATGAAAGTTACTTATTCAACAGATAGCTCGCTATCAGCCTTAGTGAACATATTGAGATGTAGGTGGAAATAACTGAGTGAAGAGCAAGTAGCGATTTGTCTCATTCAAGTCAGTCATAGTTTTCCATTTTTGAGGGGGGTGTTTAAAAATTCTTTGCTGGGTTGCATTATTGGATGAATAAAAAACTGCATCTCAAAGTGTTCACAAAGGGCTCAATCGCGAGAGAAATAACAATTAGACCCTTTAACCATATCTTCAGTATTTGTTGCAGAAAGTGGCTCTAGAAGCTTCTTGAAAAAGAAAGGCAAGAAGTTGATAAATGAAGGGTTTGGGCTGTATCTTAATCCTATGGACTGCGGGCAATAAAAACTAGATGGATATGCCTTTCTCTTATGGCTAAGAAAGAAAAAGAGTTGCTCTTAGAGGGGTCTGCACAAGTTGAAGGTTAAGTGAAAATTCTAAGTGTTTGTTTTGTTTTCTATTGTGTTTTTTTTTGCTGTTAATTTATTCTTAGAAATTATTGGTAGGGAATCGACTTGACACCAACTTCTGAATAACAAGCTGATTCTTAATTATTTTAAAGTCATAAAGTAATTTATTTTTTAAATCTTTTAATTTATTATCTGCTATTAATAATATATTCATAATTCTATTTCATTTTAAATTATTCTTATTTCAAATCATAAACAGTTTGGAAAAGAAAAAAGAGCCAATTTTAGAATGAAAAAAAACAAATCAAAAATTAAGAATAGAAAGAAAGAAGAAAAAAGAAAACGATGAGTGAATAAAAAATGAAGGAGGTAATTACATTTTCAGAATATTTGCCTCAACATATTATCAGGTTACTTATTGATTCTTATCAAATAATTTCATGTGTTTTAGATTCAAGTCTTGGACTTCGGAACAATGAAAAAGAAGACTAAAAAGCCAGTAGCGACAGGAACTAAACTAGCAGATGAAGTTAAGGGATCTGGTATTTTGAAATACTTTATTGATAGCATTGGCATTTGTGATAATCGAATTTAAATGTCAAACAGAAAAAGTGGAAGCCAAGCCTGATTTTGAAGCTGAATACTTTTCACTTCTTGACAGAATTAGTGAACTTTTGAAGAAGAACAATCCTAGTCTTTCTGGTAGCCACTTTATTGTCTTTTTGCGCCTTCCTTTTAAAATCTTGTTTTGAAAGAGGGAAAAACTAAAATCAGCATGAAAACCCCTCAGATTGAGAAGATGGGTAAAAAGACAGCATGGCTCAATTTTAAGGATATCGTTACAAGAATGAAGAGAGATCCATAACACGTGTAGCAATTCGTTGTCTCAGAGCTTGGAACTGAGGGTTCTATTGCAAATGACCAGCTTAGTAAAATTATTTCTTAGAATTCTGTTATTTACTATTAAATTGCAACAGTTCTCAAGAGTAGCAAATTCAATGACAAACACTTTGAACAGATCATCAAAAAATACATTGGTAAAGAATAATAATGGTATTAAGTCTAATCTTCTTTGTCTTTTCAGCCGAATACGTTCAGTGTTCACTTTGCAAAAGTCCAAACACTTTACTTACCAAAGACACAAATACTCGTCTCTTCATGATCGAGTGTCTTTAGTGCAAAAGTACAAGGTAATCAATGATTAAAAGTGATTTTATTACTAATTAACCTTGTTTTGTTAACTAACAGATCGGTGGCCACCATTAAGAAACACTGAAAATTAAAGCAGAGAAGCATTCATTTATATTTTCAATATGTTGCTTTATGTTCATTCAATTTAAAAAATATGCTTGATCTATTTTTTCACTCTATTTTGTTCCTTATGCTCGGGAGGTGGGTAAAAAGAATTTGTTAGAAATTAAAAGAAATTAGTAAGCAAATCCTTCAAAAGAGAATGGCTCCACCTCCAAAGTATGTTATTTCCAGAAAACTGGTCAAGCGCTTCTTTGATAAGTACTTGCCAAGAAAACCTATGGACGTTCAGAACGAAAGCGGAAAGCTGATGAAATGCTGGTAGCAGTTTGGTATCGATGATCCTCGATGCAAAGAATATGAAGTGCTCTATGATCACATGTACACACAAACAAAGGACTACAGAAGTAAGATTGAAGGTCTTCGTATTAAAGAAGATGTTATGGGTGCTCTCCTCCGTCCAAAATATTCCAATGAGCTTAAGGGTCGCTGGAGAACAGGAAAAACAACTGAATGGACTATTTATGATGGTGTTAAATGATCTCTCAGATTGTTTTGGAAAGCTGATAATAGTTTTAGAACATTGTTCCATGTTTAAACAATATTTGCATTAAAATATTTGCCTTTATACACCATATTTACTAGATCACTACTCTTACTTAGCAATATTTAATGTTAATTTGCTTATTTTTTATTAGTGGTCTGATTTGGTTAAGGAAATATCTAACAAATAATAAAGAAAATGTAAGCAAATTGAAGTTCTGCTTTTATCTTTTTATGCAACCTTTAGAAGCATTATTTTGACTTTATCGTTCAATTCGAAAGAATTATTTTAGCCATGATTAAAAACTGCTATTAAAAGAGATCAAAACAAAGATGCTTGAGATCAAGCAGAAAATATAGGCATAATTTTTCAAAAATCTTTGCTAAGTTGATTTTTTATTGTTTTAAAACAGATCATTCATTTGCAAAAAATGGGCACTTTTAAGAGAAAGTCATAAACTGCTTGTTTTCTCTTTCAATTTTGAATAATGGGTGCATTTTCCTTTGCATTCAGAGAAACTCATTGACTAGCTAATAAATAGCACTTTGATTCTCTTGCATTTCAACAATTTACAGTTTTATATATTTTGACTCAACTTCTACCAATAAAACAGTTCTAAAAAGAATTTTAGATAAAAGGATTTAATTCAAAAACAGGTTTAGTATTATTAGTTGATTGTGTTGTTTTACCTATTAAAATATGTTCAATCATAATAAAAAAGGCGCGCGCGGAGTGATTCTCTTAGATGTTTGGGGTCATTAGCTACAAATCAAGGTAGATATTTGGAATAAGAAAATTTGTGAAAAAACAGTGTTACAGGATCTCAACTTTATCAAAAAGAGCAAAATGGCATAGAAGGAAATTTGGCTTGAAAAGTAATGGTTATTCTTTTAATAATAATATTCTTATTATTGTCATAAGATATCGCCCAAAGACTCTAGAAGAAGTTTAAGGAAACGAAGATGCTCTCACGAAATTGAGGAACATTGCTGAAGATGGCAACATTCCAAACATGATTTTGGTAGGGCCTCCTGGAATTGGAAAGACTAGTTCAGTGCTTTGCTTAGCGAGATAACTACTCCAGGATGTGTTTGGTTCCTGTGCATTGGAAATGAATGCTTCAGATGAAAGAGGAATTGATGTTGTGAGAGAAAAAATAAAAAGTTTTGCTTAAAAGAAAGTTAATCTCAAGCCAGGCCTTCATAAAATCATTATCCTCGATGAGGCTGATTCTCTCACTGAAGGAGCACAATAGGTATGGGCATAATCAGTGTATTCATATTTTTGCAATAAAAATAATGAAAATAACTTTTTTGGCTAGGCACTTAGAATGATCATTAGTGACTTTGCAGAGACCACTCGTTTTGTATTGAGTTGCAATGACAGTTCTAAGCTAATCGATGCAATTCAAAGTAGATGCGCTATCCTTCGTTTTACTAAGCTGTCTGACAAGGAAGTGTTGAACCGTCTCAACGAGATCGCTCAATTAGAGAGTATTGATTGGGACTAAGGAGGCATGGAAGCATTACTTTTCACATGCGAAGGAGATATGAGATAAGCAATCAACAATCTGCAAGCTACTCACACAGCGTTTCGAAAAGTGAATAAAGAAAATGTCTATCGAGTGTGTGATGTCCCTAATGTGTAGACTCTGCAAGAAGTGATCACAGAATGCACTCTTGGCAATTTCCATGAAGCCTAAAAAAAGTTATATCCGCTTTGGGAAGAGGGCTACACAGCATACGATCTTGTTAATAATCTCTACAAACTTATATAAACTGCATAAATAGACAAGAATCTTCAATACGAGTATCTTAGAGAAATGGCTTTCCTTAAAATGAAAGTGCTAGAAGGTCTCCCAACATTCCTTTAGATCTCCGGGTATTTAGCAAAAGCTTCTGCTATTGCTAGTTAGGCAAAAACTGTTAAGTGATTTTCTTGTAAAAATGTAATTTTTAAATGTATGCATAAGCAGTAGCTTTTTCTCTATTTATTGTTAAATAACAAAATTAGTCTTGGATAAGTAAAGTATCGACATACAAATTTGTTAAACACGAATGAATTAAAGTCAGAAAAAGAAAACAGACTAAGTATATTAATAATTTCAAGAGATTGTTATCTTCACTTTGATCCATTTTTAAGCACTGTATTATTTGATGAAATAAGCTGAGCAACATTCAAAGTTGTGAGGTAACTGATGCAACACTAAATTGTAACTAGTAAGTATCCAGAGCGACTGTTGAGAGTATTTCTTGTCGCAAAATTTTCAATAATTTTGCAGTGAGCCTTGATATCGTAAACCTAGCTTTTTATGAGAATAAATGAAAATATTGAGATCAGATTGTCTGCATCATAAAAGATATCTGAATAATCGATTTAAAAGTGATTATAAAAGTCTTTAATGCATTCATTAATCAGGTCTTATGTCTTTATCATAACCTTCAGCTTGTGAACTGGGCTTCGTTGGTGAGATAGTCTCTGAAGATACTCATAGGCTTTTTAATAAGGAACATTGAAACCTTAATAAGAGTTTATCAACTCATTGATAGAGTCATCCTCTTTTGTAAGGGGTTCCATTTTTCCAAATTTAATTAGAGTTTTTTCATTTAGACAATACTTATCACTGACTTTCAGCATCTCTAATGTGATATGAGGTAGCAATTACTCCACGGTCTAAAAGAAGCCAAGAGAGAGAGCTTAATCAAAATGGCAATGGGATACATATACAATGGAGTAAACAGCGTCGTCCTGAAAAAGCAAAGAACATAAGAAATTAACAAGATTATCTATGTTCAGAAAGCGATCAGAAAGAGGACACTGCTCAACGAGCTCATCTAGCTTGTAGTATTCTCGAATAATTTCAAGAAAAAGAGTGATAAACTCTTTTAAATCTTAAATGCTGGCTATGATTTATTCATTTTTGAGAGATTAAAGATTGCCGCCATAAGTTCTAATGTAAAAATCAATGAAATTATCCCTGATAACTCGCAACGGTTTCTCTTGAGTGTAGTTGTTTTCTTCTTTGAGATGCTACTCGATGACAAGCATAATAGATTTATAGAAAACCAGTGCTTCATATAATTTTCCGTCATCTGCTTCTAGCTATTCGCTGTTTATTAAAAGAGTATTTGCTCTGAATCCAAATCCAACTTCGCTTCCAGTCATACTTCTATTATGGTCTTACTATTCGTCTTCTTCTCCTTTGTGGCCAAGAAAAGTTGAGCTTCTTATGAAACTCTTATCTTATTTTTTTAGTTTCTATTAGTTTAAATGAGGCTTTAATACTAAATCTGCACTTTTTTCTATCATTTCTCTATTTTTTACAATTCTCGAATCCCCCCTGTTAGGATTTGAATTCTGGACTTACGGATTCTCCGCATGAGCTAACTTTTCTTTCTTTGAGATGTTCTCATCCTTCATAGATGAAGGTCCCTCCATTTATCTATTGCTGTACTAATCTTCCAAGTCATTTTTCTCCATTTATGTAGTAAAAAACCTGCTGATATCGATTTCATCCTTGGATTTTTCAATTCTTTGGCTTTATCTAGAATTTTCAACTTCTTCTTCAAGAATAGTTAAGTTCTCAATCTCTTCCTTTAATTAAAGAGGTATTTAAGGGTTTTGTAGTGGAGATATTAATTCTCTTGAAGTCGTCAATGTTTTACTTTTAGCCTACTCAAGCGAGTTTTTCGTCTTGAGATTAAGCTCCGCTAACTCGCACTCTACATTGTTATAAGCTTTAAACCGCTCATTTACAAGAGTGAAAAGTCCGCCAGACCAGCTATTCTCTATGAACCGGTTGTTTTTAACAAGAATCTTAAAATGTTTTAGCCATTCATTGTTTTGTGGTTTTGGTTTTCTGAAGCAACTGCAGAATCTATTTTCTGACTATTCGTTTTCTTCTTTTGATTCTAATATATCTTCATGAAGTTCCTCTAAATCCTAATAACTACAACGATTATTATTTAGGGTTATTTCTTTTTCTTTGGGTGTTTCAAGCTTGACTTCTTATAAACTGATATCAACATGCTGCAATTCTTAAATGCTCTGCTTTTTGTTTCTAAAAGAAGAATCTTCATCTCTACTCATTTTGTCTTTACGGATTTAACTTCCATTTTCTTTAAGAGGATCATCAGAGATAAGTTAATCTTTAAGACTTCCATTAGATTCTTATTTTTCCATAAATAATTGATGTTTTTCCTGGAAAGCTGCCTTCCTTTTTTTCTTTAATCTTTTAGGATCTCTTTTTCAACTTAACATAGTAATTTGGAAAACAATAAACTGCGTTCTATTCCTTTTAAACTATTTTGGTCTTCTTTTAAGATAGATATTCCCTTATTATCTATCAGAATAAAAGGTGAGAATCAAATATTTTACCCAATCATCTATCTTTTTTAATAGATTCTACAAAACAATTCAAAATTTTTACACTACTACAAAACAATTAACCTAATAAAAGCAATCATCAACTCTCTTTCTATTTTGATCCCCAAAATAGCAGGCTTTCTCTTTTGAACTTTCCAATCTATCCCTTTGTTTTGGGTATTTTTCTCTTTAAAACAGCTGATTTATCCAAATAAA
>Ga0302271_10001236_pt1 | contig 24880 bp, 15 predicted proteins | sample III_Bog_N1_1_FD_198767 | JGI IMG/M metagenome (GOLD analysis project Ga0302271, IMG submission 198767) | Peat permafrost microbial communities from Stordalen Mire near Abisko, Sweden - III_Bog_N1_1 | ecosystem: Environmental > Terrestrial > Soil > Wetlands > Peat | place: Sweden: Abisko... | reverse complement strand
TCGTAATTGAGTCTTGGAATAAGTGTGATGTTTAAGCGCTTCCTGAGCTCAGCCTGTTTCGAATAAAGTAAAAGAAAACCATTTTCAAAAGCAAAGTGAAATATTTTTGCTTACAATTGGAGTGTTGAATTCTTTCTCAAAGTAGACATTCATAATAAGTGAACTTTGCTTTGCTTGTTACACAATCACAGGTAAGTCAGTAGTATTAAATCTATTTATTTCCTCTTTGCTGAACTTAAGTGGACCTACCAGCGAGGATAGTCCTGCACTCTTTGTTGACAAAAAAACAATCAATATTAGAGGCATTTAGCATATCCAAGAAATTGTCTATTTCAATGATTTCATTTAATATGTGTTTACAGGTAAGCCGAGCTAGATCATTTCAAACCATTTCACAACGATTTCATCGTATACAGTCACATCGAAACCAAGCAGAGTATGAATGAAATCATGAACCTATTTAGTAATAATATTGTTAGTTTGTTAAAGCTTAGCCATAGGTAATTAGTGTTCTCTCTGAAACTTTCGAAAAATTTAGCAGTTTTATTTGAAAAAAATCACCTCTTTGTAGCGTTAGTAAACATATGCGAGCTCAAAGTCAGGCATATATCTTACTAGAGGTCTTTCTTCGCTTGAAAAATCTCTGTCGCCCATGAATCTTCCATAGTGATATCTGGGGGGTATTGTGCGCAAAAAATAAAAGTATTTTTTTACCAAACATGATTAAAATAAGAAGAAGAAAATAACTTTGAGAATATTCCCTTTGCATTGAGCAATAATTTCTTTTTGTTTCTTGAATATCATACCCGAAGGTGTCCTTTGGGAGACTAAGTAGCTCAGGAATATTTGCGCTGCCATGATTAACTCTAGGCTTTTCTGCTAAGATTGTTCTGCCAGTTTCGTCTCTCCTTTTTTTAAAAAAAATATTCATTTTTTAAGATACTTTTCGCTGAATTGTAGCATAATATTGTCATACATCATGCGCTCTCGAATGTCTTGCAAGGTTGAATAGCTACTCAAGCATCCTAAATTAGAGAGATGCTGTGCTCTAAGAAGAAGAAAAAACAAAAAAATAAGATTTTGAGTAGCAAGGGAATTATCGTTGAATTTTCTCAAATGATAAATAGGCATTACTATCCATTGTATGCGAAGGCATTGATAGCATTCTTTGCTATCAATTATAGCCTCTCTACGTTGCATTTCACTGGCGTGTATCCTTCAATTATGTCTTTATTCCTCTCATAAACTTCTCGAGAGATCGTAGTAAATCTGTTTGTAGATTTCACGATCATGCATCTTGAAAATCTGCTACTGTTGCGTAATGCTATCAGTGCTTTCATTTTGGAAATCGTTCTGCTGGATATTGTTAAATGCTTAATCAAAATGTTTTTGGTAAAGCCCCTGAAGAAGAAAATATTGATGAAAGATTGGGCAAGAAGGAACAAATCTTTTGAATTGTGATAATTCCAAATGCTGATGAAGGAGATCAAATGAGAAATTGGGAAAATGCATCATTAACCTCTGATGAATCTGAAAAAAATAATTAAAAAATATTTGCAGAATAAATCAAAGAATTAGCATAAGCAACGAGATGAAAGCACTAGTCGGAGTCAAAAGAGTGTTAGACTACACAACTGCTAAAGTAACAACAAATAGAGGCTTATTTTATTATACAAAAAAGATGAGTTAGTTGTCTTGTTTGATTTGAAACTGGAAATTCCAATATTTTTACTTCATGTTGGATCTTTGACTATCATTTTTTTCTAAAGATCAAAGTTAAACCAGATGGTTCAGGTGTTGATTTATCTGGTAAGCAGATCATCAATCCTTTCTGTGAAATCGCTATCGAAGAAGCAGTCAAGCTTAAAGAGAAAAACATCATCAAGGAGGTTATTGCTTTGTCTATTGGTCCAAAGAGTTTTGTGGATGCCCTGAGGCACTCCCTTGCTTTAGGAGCTGACAGAGCTATCCATATCATGACTGATTTATCTTAAGACTCAGCACTTTAGCCGCTGATTGTTGCAAGAGCGATTCAGAAGATAGTTCAGTAGGAATAACTTGAACTTGTCCTTCTCGGTAAGCAATCCGTCGATGATGATTTTGCACAGACAGGACAACTCCTTGCTGGACTTCTCGATTGGCCACAAGTGACTTTTGCATCGCAAATTACTTTCAACAATAAATAGGTTCAAGTCACTAGAGAAATTGACTCAGGACTATAAACTGTAAATAAATATGAATTAGGAAAGACATTTATATATATTTTCATTCTAAATAGAACCATTTTAAGATTTTATCCCTTTATCTTTCTCTTTCCATTCTATCAGATGTTAACCTAAACAAATGATAGCTTAAATCTCTTATTTGGTCACACATCTTCTTCTTTAACTTATTGATATGATTTGTTATTTCCCAAAGATCGCATTCAATCTACCAGGGATTATCACTTGTGACCTCAGACTTAATACTCCTCGCTATGCTTCCATCCCTAACATAATGAAAGTAATGAGTTATTTTAAGTAGAATTAACGTTTCTAAGGGCACAAAAATCATTATTATATTCTCAATTTTAACATAATTTTTATGTATTATCTACTAAAGGCTAAGAAGAAACCTCTTTAGGAAATCACTCTAGCTAGTTTGGGAATCGATACAAACACTGGGTTCAATGTCGTCAAGGTGGAAGCACCTTCACAGAGAAAAGGTGGTCAAATTGTTGCCTCTGTAGATGAACTTGTCAACAAGCTCAGAACCGAGGCAAAGTTATTCTGACAGAGAGAGATAGCTATTTTTTTTAGTTGGTTGAACAAATCTTGTATCTTGTTGTTAATCTAGTCTGTACAAACAGCTGGATTTGTTTTCTCAAAAACTGAAAGTGTATTCTCATTTTTAGGATTTGCTATTTTGCTTAAACTTTTTAAATAATCAAGTGAAAAATACACCAACTTTCTTTTCCATAATCGTACGATTTAATTTATATTTCCTTTTATGTTCCCCTCCCAATTGCGATGCTCTTATGCCTCGTTTTTAAAGTCAAAAAATAAACAAGAGAGAACTAAAATATGTGGGAGGAGATATATTTTTTTGCAACAAACACAGTCAACAATTGTTAGCAACATTTTTAAGAGAAAGTTGATTCTTTCATTATTGTCCGAAGGGATTGCCTGGATTGAATCCCATGGGAGGTTGCATACCGAATGGAGGTGGAGCCATGCCGAAGGGTGGTTATTATTGCATGCCGAAGGGTGGTTATTACTGCATGCCGAAGGGAGGCTACTATCCAAAACCAACAGCAGGAGGAGGTCCAATCATGAGGGTGGTTGGGAGAATCTCATGGGTTGGGATGAACATGTTTTAATTCAATTGCTAGTTAGCCTTTTTCTCTTCTTCTTTTTCACGTTTTTCATGTTTCTTCTGGACGTTATCCACGCGAGAAGTCAATTCTTTAGTGATTTAGATGAAATAGGGCATGACAAACTCAAAGAGGTTGAATCGCCAAGCCAACTCCATGGCCAGATCTGGTCTGATCAGATCATATGCAGTGTACAGAGTGACGGATATAAACTCCTTTTCTCCCTTCTGCACGAAGAAACGAAGGAGATCCTCCACAAGTTCGGGTTTTCCAGACTCCTAAGCTGTCTCGATAGCATCCTGTTTGTTGAGAAAGGTGAATTAACGTTAAATACAATATGTTGGATATTTTAAGTGAAGTGAGTAATAGCATAATATTGAAAGGTGAGGCTTTCTTGAATTTTATTGAAAAACTAAATAGCTGTTTCTTCAGCAAAAAGTTATTTATTATTTATTATTTACTCTGTAAATGTTGTCTTATTTAGAAAGTGCAATAGAGAATTCGTATTTCTGGATGCGACGATAGAGGTAAGCAGAAATGCGTCTGAATTCTAGAAGCTAGTGGCGTTCACAGTTTTAAGCTAAAGTTAATTGATCGAAATTCTCATAAGAAGTGATAGATTATCTTAAGTTCTCGTAATCATAGCTTTCAAGGTAGAGTTCATTGAGACATTCGTTAACTTCTTTGTTGTTGGCGTTCTGTACAGATTTGAGGAAGGGTGAGATCAAACCTACAAAACCGGTTTTACGCATCTGAAAATTAAGAGGAAAAGGTTAAAGATTTGCCGCATTTTTAAATTAAAGAATATTAAAAACACTAAGAAATAATATTTTTTTATGTTTCTTACGACTGAAACGCATTTTGTGAGGTCAATCTTGGTTGTGAGAGAGCGGAGAAGGTCATTAAGTTATTCTGGCTGCTCGTCAAGATAGAACAGGATTGCTTTGTAGTAAAGATCGTAATTTGAAGCCTTGATAAGAAGGTTCACGAATTGATCAGGATTGAATGCAATTGGAGAATGCTCGATCATAATATTGATGGCGTTATCGTATTAATCGTAGTTAGCATGAAGGAATACAGCTTCACTCCAATGTTGATATCTTTCACAGACTCTGAGAAGTTTTGAGATGTTCATTTTCTAAAAATAATGAAAAGAATTTTTGTAAAATTAGTAACAGCAACAATATTTCAAAATTTCTTACTGATGTGTACTGCTTGCAGTGTTCCATCAACCTTTCAGGGCGATATTTAGCTAAGAGGACACCTAATTCAGTAAAAATACCCACATGAGCTCGCTCCAGACCCATACCAGTTTCAAGAAGTGAGATCATTTCATTGGCATATCCAAATTCCTCGTAATACTAAGTAAGTTCTTCGAGATGATCTGGATGAACAATGATATTGAGACCAGCAACAGCAGCTAACTTGAATTCAGCAGATTCAACGCAAGCCATGGTGAGTTCCTTCCAAGTTTTAGGAGTATTAGCTTTTTTAGCTGCATCAATAGCTTGTTAGAATTATTTCAACCTAACAAGGCAAGAAGCGATTTTGGAGTTATTCTTAGTTGCAATAAACAGGAGCTTGGCGGCTTCGTAAAGCTTCTCATCGTAGCATCTATCACCAACTCTAGGATAATCCACGGAATTCGGTCCAGAGATGAAATTTTCGATTTCTGCGCTCTTTCCTACTTTGGCATAAGCAAAGACCAAAGCATTATCGATATTTGCGTCTTTGATGTTTTCTCTAGCCATGAGGAGATACTTAATGAGCTATTCGAATTTGCTGTCGAGCTCAGAAGAAGCGATGACTTGGAGATAAGTCGAGTGATCCTTAGCTTTAGTGTAGCAGTCGATGGCTTCGACGATTAAAGATCTATCAAGATATGCATTACCAAGTTTAGACCAGACTTCAGGGATGTTTACTTTTTGGGAATACTCAGCTGCTCTTGCAATGTCGTCGATGTTGTTGAGGAGCACTTCGACTGCTTGAACAGGTAGATTGTTTTTAGTGTAGATGATGAAAGCCTCTTCGTAGAGTTGATATTGCTCACCTAATGCGATTTTGGCAATTTCAGGGCCATCGTAGTTATCCAATCTGTTGATGTAGTCCATGACTTTAGTCTTATCACTCTTGATAGCTGTGATGATCAGTAAGTTTTGGAGTTTCTTGTATTAGCCGAATTCATGGTTATGGAGGACAATCTTTTCCAAGAGGGTGATTAGATATTCAGGGAGATCAGCATCCATGAAGGCTTTAACTGCGGTGGAGACTTATTCAACTTCTTTGCTCTCAGGTAAAGCACTTTGGACAATCTACTCGATGACTTGCTTTCTGTAGGGATTGTCAGGGGTGAGGACAATAGCCCAGAGTTCTTTGGATTGTCTTTCAACAAGATATCTAGCTTGTAATCTGAAGAGTGCGTTTTTATTGGTGATCATAATGAGTTCTTCATCACACTCGCCCCATTGTCTCTTGTAAGCAATGACTGCGAGATGAGGGTCTCTTTCCTCACAGAATTTACCAACAACTAAAGAAAGAAAAGAGAGATAATTTATGAGAAAAAATAATAAAAAACTGTGAAAAAATTAAAATGTACCTTTAGCATCATAGAATTGATTGTTGGTGAGGAAACTCTCAGGATCTTGGTTGGTGTCAATCTTAATCTTGGCGAGAGCGTTGTGAATGGCAGGGATCTGATTACCTTCAGCAGATCTGGCTTCTAACCAGGCTTCAAGAACTCTCAGTTTGTTGCGTTTTTCGAATTCCTCAATAAGTGGTTCGTAAGCTTGAGGAGCTAATTTTCCACCGATTTGTTGGAGGATCATTTGGATCTGTCTCTCCTCACATTCTTAGTCGATGAGGGTTCCAAGGACAACAGGAGTAGCTTGAGGATTTACTTAGAAGAGATAAATCTAAATGTAGTTCAGGAAGTCTAATTTTGTAAAAAGAAGAGATTAGAAAAAATGATAATACAAACTAAAAAGTATTGGAATCTCGAGAAAAATCTAAGAATTTGTTGCTTACTATTCTGATAGAGATAAATGGTGAGTTCTTCAACAAATTTATGAATATCACAGAGGAAGATGAGTGGTTTAGGGTCTGGAAGACGAAGACCTTTGAGGAAATCCTTTACCTTGACGGGGTCATAGCAATTAGGCTTCTCTTGAATAATCTATTCGACAGTTCGGAGTTAGTTGCATTTAGTAGCAGCTTCAATGTACTTGAAGTAGATATCCTTGTCTTCAGTTGAATTGATGATTTAGCTCAAGAACATAAATACACCGTCCCAGGAGCCAACCTAAAAAATTAATAAAAATAATTTTACAATAAATCCATGTGAAAAGCTATTTATCTATTACCTATTCGAAGCATTTAATCGCTCCTGCAACAGTGAGTTTCTATGAATTCTTGGATGCTACATCAACGACTAGCTAAAGATTCTATCTGTTATGTCTGAGCATATCTTGCATGCATCCAAGTGCCCATTCTGGCTGGATGTTTCCAAGATAGTTCACTAACCAGGGAGCTGGAATGACTTGAGTGTTGAGGACGACTCTGCGGATGTCTTTAACATCAGAATAATTCTCGAGGGCTCTCTGGAAGAGTTGCTTTCTTTCGCAGAGAGCAGCAATCTATAAACGATTGTATTAGTTCCATTTAGTGAGATCGAAGATAGCATCGACAATATTTGGTTCATTGAGAATATTCCACTCAAGAACCTTAGTCTACCATGGACCATCTTCAGGTCGGTTAGCTTTCATGCAGTCAACGAGGAAAGCACTCATTTCCTTGAATTTGCCTGCTTGACCGAAGATTTCAGCAACTGAATGGACATTTGTGGAAGGGTTAGTGGCAACCATAGTCTTCGCAAGTTGGACAGCTTATTGAGGGTTAGTCAGCACAGTTGAGCGGATCATCTGTGTATAATCCATGATGATGCCTCTGCTTGAAGCGTACTGATTTGCTTCATCGATTCTTCCAAGACCACCTAGAGTTGATACTACTTTCAAAGAAGCATTGGCTTTCTTGTAGATCTCCAGTGCTTGTTGTTGATCAATAGCAGCGACTAAATCACCTAAGGGTTCAGAATAGTCAAGTTTGTTTTCAGCAAGTAACTTGTCGAAGGCATTCTTCTTGTTCTAAGACAGCAAGAGTTAAGCAAGCTCAAGGGATTCAAGTTGATTTAGAGTGCCTTTTTGGATGAGGCTCTAGAAATAAACCAAAAGTGGAGATGGTGTTCCTTGCAAGGACTTGAATTTAGCGATTGTTTAGGCGTTTCTGATAAGCTCACCAGGTGCACCTGCTGCGGTTTAAGCTGCATTGGCGTAGTCACCAGCCATCATGAAGCGGTTAAATTAGTCAAGGAACATAGCGTCTGCTCCAGGGAGATGATATCTTGAAGCTAGTTTGAAAGCAAGTTGTACAACATTAGGGATTTGTTATTGACGTTGGATATGAGAAACGAGATTGGCGGGGTCGACTTGGACGAGGATAACGTTTCCGTTTTTGGCAATGGCGTAGATTCCGTCTTCCTTGGAATCAGCGGAACCAATAAACACAGAGGAATCAGTGACGCGCTATTGGTAAATTAGAGTGCTGGAGGTGAGCTCCAAGACTGAGACGAATCCACTTTTACTGAGGCAGAATAGCTGTCCATATTTAGTGCTGACTTGCATGTAGATTGGGAAATCAGCAGGGAACTAGGGATTGAAAGGATATTCAGTGGCTCCTTTGTATTTAGCGAATCCTTCTGGAGGAGCAGAGAGTTCTCTCAAGACAATTCTTGCATTAGTCTCACCAGGTTTTCTCTCATAATAAGCGAAAATATCAGAAAGATGAGTATCTGTGTGAATATATGCTTATCCAAAGCAACAGCAGTGGCCTTTAAGTGGTTACTAACTGTTTTCATCGATCTTGTAGAGTTGGATGTCTCCGTTAATTTGTTTTTGATCCGGGGAAGAAATTCCAAATAAAGCACCCCAGTTTCCTTGAGATGACACCTTATATCCAATAATCTAGCAATTAGGATTAGCTAAGTCACCAGCCCTGATTAATTAAAAAATTAAGAAATTTAAAAAAAGAAAAAAAAAGACTAACCATTTTGTTTAATTCTGAGAGAAAGTTAAATTTAAAAATTATTTGGATTTAATTGATTTTTTAAAAAAATAAGAAATTTGAAAAAAGAAAAGAAAAAAAAGGATAATTTAATATCATCTTTCTCTTCAAAAAACCACTGTCTTTTTCATAATCATTGTATTTTTATTTACCTTTCGAAGACTTGAACGAATTAAGCAGGGTTCGAGAGATCACTGTGATAGACCTTAGTAAGGGTGACCATAGCGAGAACATTGTTATTAACCCAATTCATGTACAGGATCTATTCGTTGATTTCGATGTTCTTGAGCTTAGCTTTAGTGTCGAGGTTGTAGATCTAGAAATGAAATAGAAAAGGAATTTTAGTTCAAAAATAAAAATAATAAACAAAAGTTTATTTAAAAAAAAATATAGTTTTACTTGAACAATAGCACCTTCGCCATTTGGATTAGCAGCTCGCATACACATGATGTTGGACTGAGAAGGATGAGGAAGGGAGTATTCGGCCTTCTGTGGCTTCCTGTTGACGTTGAAGTTATTGTCGACTTAGATCTATGTCAACTGGTTTTGTCCTTGCTATTTTTAAAAAAATAGTTAGATTTAATAGAAGATAAAAAAACAAAACAAAATGAATCATCCATTTTTCTCTTTCTCTTCTTTCTTTAAAATAGAATTCTTGTTTGTTCATATCCAGCCCTTGTATTTCTTTATCTTGTTATCATTCCAACACTTCCTTGAACTCATCCATGAATTTTATTTTTTTAAACATCCTCCCAAACAACAGAATATTCTTCCATTTTCATTTCTACTTACAGGGGTTTTATCGTTAATGCAAATGGTTTTGTCAGAAGGGAAACTAGTTGCATTTAATTTCAGGAATTGAGGATCAACCCCGAGGTTAACCAAGGATGTGACTACTTAGACGCGAATTGGAGCACCTCCTTACATCAGCTTTTGATTTTTCTGCTCTTTTTGTTTCTTTCTTTTATTTCAGATTTTATTTAATTATTTTTTTATTTTTCTGTTTTCCTCTGCCACCTTTATGTACTTTGATTTGAGACAAGCAAATTCTCCCTCCCCCTTTATTTTTATTTTACAGTGGATATTCCTCTTGCTCTTTTCTATTTTTATTTTTTTTGAATTGTTCTTTGTTTGTCCTCGTCAGATAATAAACACACACATAGTCCGATTATCGAGCTTCTTCTTTTCTGCTCTTAACTGTCATTCAATGGAATTTAAGTTGCAGCTCGTTTTCAAATTTAGAGATATCGTTTTCTGACTAATATTACAATTAAAAAAGATTTTCTTTTTGAAAAATATTATTGGTTAAATTAATTGGAATAAAATGGACGATGATTTATGGCATAAAAGTGTTTAAAAGACAATTTAGTGAAGAAGAAGAATTTTAAGTGGAGTAATACTCTATATAGAGCAGCATAAAAGAACATTTCTTATTCATTTTTTTTACATGTTTTAAAATTATTACAGAAATACAATTTGAGTCTAGTCACAGGGGATATATTTTCTTTTTAAAATAAGTAATTATTGTAAAGTACACATGAACATATAACATTAATTATTGCATAATTCTAGCAATCAACAACTCTCTATCTCTCTTTAGTTGATTTTTCTCTATTTCTACTTAAATATCTGCTAGTTCACAGTGGTGGAAAGCTATCAACTGTAGAAAAATGAGTCATAACTATCTCATTCCCAGCTAAATACAGCAACATTGCGATGTAATAAGTTTCTTCATCAGAAAACCTTAGTTTTTCATCTGATTTTAACCCACAAACATTGCTATATTGCGGATAATCTAAACAGATAAAATCTCTGTCTTTAACACAGAATCTTATCTCGACTTCTTAATAATGGGTTCTCACATCTTGATGCGAAAGCGGGAGGCCTTTTAATACCTTGCTTACACCTACATCTTTGGTATTGCAGAAAATGATATTCTTGTTGTTGTTGCTCCAATCTGTGTTTACAGCATTCAAGCTCAACAACCCAACGAACAAATAAAAATTCTGTCTGCTCCCTTTTCTCCTGTCAAAGATGAATCTTGCTACATATTTCAGATTATTGTTAATTGGGTCTTTAATTCGCACAGATGCTCTGTTATCTGAATTGATTTTTCTAACAAATAAATGCCCTAGATTATCTCGACCTACTTCAGTGTCAGTTTCAGTTTAATTGAGATTTGTTTTAACAAGATCAGATACAGAAAGTAAGTTACTGCAGCCTAACTTTGATGATTATGGTTATGAAGCCCTTCCAACGAGACATAAGCTGTTTAATGGTGTACCGCTTGAGTTATTGTTGACAACTAAACTGATACTTTTTTAATTGCCAGGGATATTCTAATTTACATTATTTTATTCATTATTATCATTGTCTTAATTGTTGTTAGCATCTTAATTTATATTATTAATATTCGTGTTGCTGTTGAAGTTCGGAAAGCTATTACAGTTACAAGCTGCAAGATTATTATTATTATTGTTGTTATAATTGTAGTTAAATATATCATTTCTATGTTATTTATTCTAAAGAAATGGTGATTCTTGCTCTTTTGCAGTTTTTCGAATCGATGTAAAATCAATTTGATCTAATACCAGTGAGTGCTTTCGAAGACATTCTTCGACTTATTTCAAAAAAGAATCATTGCACATTGTTGATGAAGAATTCGTAAACAACTTCATAACTTCCCCAACTTTATCTATCGGTAAAGTGCTTGCTGCTGCAGCTGTACCACCCTTAGCATGAGCCATTTGATCAGTTATCTCTGATCTCCATCCGAATTAGCTCATTCGTTGGATTTATTCAATAATATAACTCCTAATTGTATCCAGTGATTCCGTGTCCAATGATAATTTCTGCTTCCTAAATGCTTCCAATGCTTCTAGCATAGTTTTTGTGTTAATTTCTCTTTGCGCTGTTTTTTTCCCTATTTACTCGCGTAAGGCACTCCATTCGCTCTTGTCACTTAATTTACTAGGTCCTTAAGATGACATAAGGTTCCCTAATCTTTCGACTTCTTTTTTCAACTCAGCTAGCGAAGATATTTCATGATAAACACTCATGACTTTTCTTTCTAAATCGATCTTTTTATTGACTTCATTTAATATTTCCTGATATAACTTATCAATTGCTGAGCAAACTTGAACCTTGAACTCTTCCATGAATACTTTGAGTTTAGTCGTTGCAGCTTTGAGCCCTTCATCGTAGATTTTGACTTCTTGCAATCTCTCAAACATTTTCTATTGATTCTCGAATGGAGGCCAATTGGGTACATATGCTTTTTCATTGCATTTCATGATATCTTCAAGCATAATTAGATCTTAAGGACGAAATTTATCAGAAACAATGCAGCGAACACAATAAAGTGGAGGGTGAGATTAAGATGTCAGTGAGAGCACCTCACAAGGATGGCCTGGATGAATAGGGCAATCAATCCATTTCTAATTCAAAGGACGATTCATGTTGTAAGTGAATCGATGGATGTTTATGTTCCTTTAGTTTTCGACTTACACTAGTTGATGCTTTGCAAGAATCGATTTGGTTGATAATTATTATTTGTTTTTTCTATCAGTGGGAGGGTGTTCAATTTGGGTTTTGTATTAATTAATCACAGGAATTTTCTAATTGGTTATTTGGAGTATTTTTGATACAAACCTCCTAAATTTTATTAAGATTTACCAAAATGTATCATCGAAATAACTCTGACTAAGTAATGTTGATTCTCCAATCTCAAAACATCAATAATTACAGCTATTTTAATTTTCAGGAAAATTTATTTAATTATAGGAATTCAGAATTCTTTCAAATATGACAATCTAAAATGACATCAAAATGAAATGTTACCTATTAACTTGGTGATTTTATCCACTGCATTTCCCAGCAAAATAACCTGCTTATTTTAATGTAATCAATTAAAAATATTAGATCCAAATTTAGCAATAAAAAAATAATATTTTATTTGCTTACAAGCTTATTAGCATCAAATCAAATTAATCTCAGTGATTTTTGTTGATAATTAAAATAACTATTACTAGAATTAAAGTATCTGCAGTTATAACTGTAATTCTAGACTTCATTTTATCATTCTTAAAGCAAACACCTTTGCTTTTTAAGTCTTTAGCATAAAAATCGACTTTCTTTAATAATTAAAAACCTAGAGAATAAACATGTAATGAGGCATAATTCAACCTCCCCTTTATTTTTCATCTTTTTAATCTAGAATATTAGAAACCTGTTAAATCTTATCAGTTTTTATTGATATTTTTCCAAATAACACATACACACAATCCATAATCCATAAATAATCAGCCTTCAAAATGCTTAATCTGGAATTGCTTCAGTTTGTAATCCTTTCGCTGGCAGAGTAGAGGAATCTAGTCGGTTTGGTATTTTCTTGAGGGGATCGTTTTTTAAATTTAGCATATTCAGTTCTTTTGGATAGAATTTAGCAAACTTAGTATATTATGTTCTGCTGACAGAATAATGATCAATACTTGTTGAGAGTGTGTCTTTTAATAACTTTTTGCTTTTCAACTCTCTTATCTTCTTTTATTGATTTTATTGTTCGCTGATTTTAAGTAGCTAAGGCTAAGATGAGGATTGAATTTGAGATCGATTATATCCTCCTCCTACTCTTCCACCTCTTCCCCCTTCAGTATTCACTTAATTAGGTAGGATTAATGATGGGTAGTTGTCAGAAAGAACTGTGTCATTTTGAATAGTGCTGTCTAAATTTCCGTGGTTATTACTATTCACATTAGCAATACTATTGTTGATCTTAGTCTTCGTAGTATCACTGTCTTAAGTATTAGTCAAAAGTTTAATGGGCTTGTAGACTTTATTAGAATCAATTATTGGCAATTTCATGTAATTTGAGAGGGTTTGTTTGCCTAGAGTGCTATTGTCGATTCCATTTTTGCTTGCAAAACTTGAAGAAAAAATCATGCTCGAACTTTTAGAACGAGAATTATCATTAATTTGATCTTTTCTGCTGTAGTTATGATGATGGGCTGCGTAAGTACTGTTTTCATCATTTTCCTTGGTAGAATTGTGTGTCGTAAGATTCAATTGCTTTCTTTCGTTCTCTAAGGCTTTTGATTTCTAAAATAATTGCAAAAATGATTAGAACAAAAGAATTCATAATTTTCTAAAAAATAAAACAAATTTGTACAAATTTATGAAAGAATATGCGATCATTTTTGAGTGGAACTAAATCATCTGTTTTATGGACGCTAGATTTTATTATATACTTTGCTAGATTCTTTAGGTTCTGTCCAAAGTGAGCACTGTCCATCACTTTTAAGTAGCATTCCTCGCAGACTGTGATTTTTTGCACACTGAAAACAGCACTTTATCTATTATTGATTAAATCGTCGTATTCTAGATTGGGAAAAACTCTACGTAATACATTAGGAACCTAGTAATTCTTCGTGATCTAAAAGAACGAAAATACATTGAATTAAGGGCATTTTTGGAAAACACAAATCAATACACTGTAGAAGTTGAAAGTTGCGTCTTTGCGTTTCTCCATAGGATTGAGTTGTTTGGATTCTTTTTGCTTTTTGAGCAGCTTTTCGTTCTATTTGGGGGGTAAAGATCAAAACAAAGATATCATTAAATAACAGGGAATCTTCTCTAAAGCTTTATTTTTACCTTATCTATTTCATATTCAGCGAGATATTAGTCTTCAGCTATGTGGTCGAAATCCCAAGCTTATATGATAGTATCCAGATCGATTTCATACACTGATTCATCATCTAGCAGATTCTCGCAGTTCATGCATCTTAGAAATCCATACAAAATACAGAATTAAACTTGCAAGATTTAGAGAGCGATATTTAGAGAATTTACTGGTTTGTTTTCTTAAGATTGAGAGGACGAGGCAGTTGAATTTTATCAGAATTTATGTAGTTCGGAATGCTGTAAGAGAATTACTTGCTTGCTTCATCTAACTTTAAGTTATTTTCCAATCAAAATTAGTATTTCTAAGACCCAAATCACAACATTTTATTTTAATTAATTTACTTTCTATGAGATGATATTCTAGCAAAAAAGAAGGTAGAGATTGTCAGCTTCATCAACTTTATAAATCAACTCCATTTGTCTAATTTTCTTCTTTGTAACTGAGACATGTTCCAAATGGTCTGCAATAGACTCTGACAACTCACTGATCTTAGAAGGAAGACATTTCCCCTTTAAATGAGCTTCAAAAGAAGGAAAATAAATATTAACCAAACAAAAAACGTATATTTCTATTATTTGAATGAAAAAAGACAACTGCTACTGTTGCATTTTGGATTTATTAATTTACTGATTTCGCATTGATTTCTCGAAGACTCAATATTAATCACTCGCTGATAGATATCAAGAGATGTGTCATTGATTTGTTGCTAATTCTGATATTTCTCATGGAAGCAGACAGTTGGTGACCATATAGTTTTTATTATGGCTAAAACAAAAACAAAGTGAGTAATTAACATGTAGAATAAATGTTTAGGTATTGGAATTTCAAATAAAATATAATAGCCTTGGGATAAGTTATGTTTTTATAAAGTTCAAGGTTAGAATGAGTTTTTTACAGTTGTGTTCGCCTTTCGACTGAATGAACCTCTGAAGATAACCTTCTTTCTCGTAGCTCTTGCTGTGTAAGAACACATCTGATTTTTCAAAGATAACAACAATCATGTAAATGAATTTTTAATATCTCTTAGCATTTCTTCCTTGTTTTATTATAAATATATTAATTTGTTGAAATGGTTCTTCATCTCATCATTTCCCTTTATCAAAAACATTTCTTTGTTACTGAATGTTTCTGGATTGAAGTATTCGAATCTATAATTCTATGAAGCTTAAGTTGTCCATATGAAGAATGCAACAATATTGCAAGCAGGTTTTCGATCAAGAAATTCCTCCTCGATTTTCTCGACAGTGAGTTTACTTTTCATTTTCTTTTTGACTTATCCATTTTTATCAGTGAAGAACCAAAGTCTAGGCTCCCCGAATTTGTAGTAAATAGTATCAGGAATATTCACTAAAGGTTATGTGACTCTGTTCTGATTCTAGTCTTCATCGCACCAGAGATAATGATACAAATCGAAGATAAATCCTTTTTCCTCTAACTCTGCTTTCTTCCTTCTCATATTTACTTGTGTTGCTGATGGGGTAGAAATATCTAACTGCTCCTTGGTTGATAAATCGTCACAAGAATTGGAAATAAACGAGCTGTAGTAGTGGTGTTCTAAAAATTGTAGAGTTATTTTATCTTTCTTTGTTTAAAAAATAACTAACTATTACTTCTTTTCCTGGTACTCTTTCTTTATTTTTTCACTCGATTAACATGAAAAACTTAATTAAAACTCCCGAAAGAAAGAGATTTATCTCTACAATCTCCTTGAGAGTGAACTGCTAACATATCAAATGTTGAGTCCATTTCATTTATGTAAAAATGAATGTTATTTTATTATTTATTTTTCTTTAGTTCGCATTTTAAAACTATATCATACCTGTTTTTCTAAAATTTGCTATCCAAAACAACTAAGAATAGCTGTTCTCATAATACTTCCAACCAAAAATAATGAAAGAATTGATTTTAATTAAAAATATGCTTTTGTTTTAGACTGAATAAAGCAAACAGCTTATCAACAAAACCTTGAAGCTAAAAATGTTACAAAATGAATATCATAATTAATTGAGTTTCTTTGAGTAATTAAATCTCTATCGACTTTTTGTTTATCATGCATAGGAATATACGCTAATCAGGCTACAATAGATATAACAATAACAGCTGCGATGATTGCTCCTATCATTAGGAGAATACACATTTTCTAAGATTTATTTAAACAAAAAAGGAAATCAAAATCAGGATCGAAAAATAAGTCAAAAAATACTATTTTCTCTTTAGCAAACCTTCTTAGCTTTTTTGTGGAGTTGCTTTCCGCTATCTAGATGCTGGTTGCTTTGGATTACGGAGGATTTAGTAACTTTGATATTTGATTCAATATCATCAATAACCATTCCTTAATGGTGCACGAGCATCGCTAGATCTTTAAATAATTCATCCACTTATCTGACGCTCTGTTGTAGTTTTAAATCAATAAAGGTTATGTAACTTTTCAAGCAATAAATAACTAAAAATAAACCAAACCTTTTCAAGTTCTAAAATATCCTTGTGTTTCTCTTAGATATCGTCTAGAGTGTTAAGTTATTGAACTGTTGCCGATTGATTAAATTATTTCTGTCTGATAACGTTGATTTGCTTAGTTAAAAGAATGAAAGAGTCAAATAATAGCAAATTAAACTAATAACAAGTATTTAGGATTGCTTTTGCTAAACATTTGTTCTTTTACGTTGGGATCTGAGCATATGTTTTCGACATCAGATTCTGAAAGAGTACTGTCAAGAAGTAGTGCTTCTCTTTTTATTTTATCTTTGACAGTTTGTTTAAATCCTAACTAAGCAGTTTGAAAGTCTTGAAGGACTTCCCTGACTTTGCAATTTATAGCATTGAGATTTGTTTTTTTAATTGTAGTTTCTGGATCGTCAGGTTTAGTAGAAACAGAATCTTTAGTGTCATCTTCAATCGCTGAAATTAAGGTTTTCAGCTGAGAATTCTTAGCAAATCCGTCTTTTAACATTTAACTGATTTTCGTGTTTATCTCTATGAAAAATAACAATTAATGCTGCAATTATTAAAATATTAATGAAACCTTTCATTTTCTTCTAAGAAATAGCACTTTTTGCAGACATAAAAGGCAATTTAAACTTTCAATTTATCTTTCTTTGGAAAATATGCATTTTTTTGTATTGTTGCTAATTTTGTTGGATATCCAATTTCTGAACTGAAAAAAAATGCAGGTGTTTATCCCCCGAAAATTACCTTTTTCAGCAATGGCAGTGGTCGCTTTTGCATACTTGGAGCTGTACTCGTTTATATTAATATTATACCCTTCTATTTGCTTAATGAGATTTTTCGATTATTGGACTTTGTGTTGAAATTCTGGGAGTATTACTGTGGTAAAGTTATCCTCTACCTCACGATATTTGACTCCTTTAGAGGATCCCATCTGAATTACCATAGTAAATAAGTTAAATCAAACACTGATCCAACTAGAAATGATTTATTACTTCTCTCAGCTCCAGCAGTCGACTGTTCATCTTTTTCTCTTTAACTCCTATTTTTTTTGTGGTAAACGCAACTAAAAAAGACAATTTTATTAAGACCTTATAACCCCCCTCCCCCCGCAAATAATCGAAAAAAAAACCATGGAATTAGGAATTATTAGGTAAACAAGCATTTTACTATTTGTAAGGATAATTATAATATAATTGCTTACTTTTTTGCTTAAGCTATAGTCAAGTAAATTAGGGATCTTAAACTCCTTTTAAAATAAGAAACATTATGTAAATAATAGGAAACTAATAAACAAAAAATGTGGGAGCATTAGAAATTTGATTTAGTTGCTGGATTTGTGATTTCAAAATGCAAATGCGCATTTTTTAACTCCAAATAAAAAAGAAAAAACAATTAATAAATCCAATATAATTTTTGAATTTTGTGTTGCTTTTCTTGATTTGAAACGTACGCTCATGAGCTAATATTGCCAAAATCAATAAAGCGGGAATAAATAATTGAAAGAAAAACACATTATCTGAAGGCTTTTCTCAGGAGCAGAGGAAGTCAGAAAAATATAAATAGCTCCAGGAAAGGAAGCGGACATAAGATAAACAGATACCCGTTTAAGACAGATAAGCAGCAGTAGAAGCAATGTCAACAAAGTAAAATTGTCGAGAAAGATATGACAGATTAGAATTTGTATAAAAAATATTTATTTTTTTGTTAGTTTTTACAATCAATAATGGAAGTAAGCGATAAAGGACCTAACTCTCCAAATAAATATTGAGATGCAACCTCTGGATGAGAATCTCGAAACGAAAGGAGTAAAACCCATTGAGCAAACAATAATTAACTACTTATAATTTTGTGAATGATGTTACGTTTTGAAAGAAATTTTTATTTTAAGAGATTATTATTTTAAATACATTTTAATAAAGAGTTGCATTTTTTGGTTAAAAACAATGGTAAATTTATTTTCAAAAAATAACAGATAAAGTACTAGCGCAGTGACTTAGAATGGTTCAATTACTATGCTCAATTGTACATCAGATACATTGAATGCTACAAAAAGCTAGAGGACAGTTATGATTAAATAATCAATCCTCAGAAAAGATTGCTTCTCAAAGAATTACTGGAGAATACCATCCTCAGAATGATCTAAGTCAAAAAAGTAACAAAACTAAGCCTCATTGTGCTTAAATACAAATTTAAAATAAGAAATAGTTTTAAAATTATTGTATTTTTGTTGTAGAATTTGATTTACTACAATACTAACACTTTAAGTGTGAGGAGTGAATATCCAAATCTTGACGAAGTTCTAAAAGAACTTAAGCTGACTCCTTAAGCGCTTGAAATACCTGTGCCTAGATATCTCCTGGAAGACTCTTAAGAAGATAGAGATAAACGAAATTAAATGATCAAAAAGCTTATGATGACTTATCATGAGACAACAGCAGTTGAGGAAGAAATCTATGTTGATAGAGCAACATTTTTCGATAATAACATTGAGCATGCGATTTGCTGCATTCAAAAGAATGAGCGAGGAAGACAAGGTATTGAAAGAGCACTTCTTGCAAAGGAACTAAGAAAAATAGATCTTTAGAAGAAAGAAAAATAAAATAAACTCAAGTAAGGTCATGATATTGAAGAAGAGACTGAAAGGGAAACAGCTGTGCTTGTAGTTTAGAAATACTACAAGGGTTTCAAAGCAAGGGAGAAGGCTTATTTTATGAGGCAAAAAGAACTTGAATTTTTAGGGATACTCAAGAAACCAAATGATCCGAATGATCCAAGTTCTGAGGAATTCAGGTAAAGAGCGAATAGAGCTGATGTTAAAAAGCGATAAGTTGAAGCTTCTAAAAGCTACAAGCAAGCTATAGAAGACATCAAAGCAGATTACTTAGAATTCTGGGGTGATGAAATCAGGTAAGTTAAAGATATTTGGAAAGATTAAATAATTTTTTGGAATTAAAAATGATGAAATGTAATTAATTTATTTGTTTTTTTCATTTAGGGATAAAATGCTGGAGGAAAGGAGAGAATGGATTCACGATTTCTTAAATAAGAGGGAGTTTAAAGGACTACCAAAGAAAGCTAAGGAGTTCTACGAGGTCGATAAAGTTGCTATGCCTTTATCACCTGAAGAAGAAGAGCTGAAAAGAGTGTTGGACGAGGTAGCAAAGAAGGAAAAAAAGAAGAAAAAAGATGCTAAAAAAGCTGGTAAAAAAGGCAAAAAGAAAAAACTTTCTGATAGAGAAGAATTCTTAAAGGAGAGGGCTTGTAATGGTCCTTCAGAAGCTGTTCTCAAAATATAAGAAAAGTAATGATAAAAGAAATTATATTATGTATCGATAAATGATTTATTATTTCAATAAAAAAGAATAGAGAAACACACTTAGCAATGGGTGAATTAAAAGGATAAAGTAGCGGAGTTTGATGAAGAAATGATCAAAGATGCAATACTTCCTGAAGCTGAAGAGAATGTACAAGAAAATTGTTAACCCATATTAAAAACTAATAAAATTAATGCACACAAACGTTCAAATATTCATATTAGGGTTTTGAAACTAATTTATTTCTTATTTCTAGCTAAAAAGTATGGTGGACGATATGATTGACATGGAACTTGCCAACATGAGACTGCGATACAAAATCAAGAAGCCCAAGAAATCGAAAAGCAAGAAGAAAAAGAAAAAGAAGAAGAAGAAAGCTAAAAAAGTGCCAGGAATGAAACAAAACAAAAACAGAGATCCTCGTGATATGCTAGCTGAAGTAGAAATTCATATTCATTTATTTGTTGCCTTTCTTTTTGTTAATTTAATGTTGATTTTTTTGTACAAAGTTGGTAGATTGCGGTATGGTCAAATATTTAGAAAAAGCTTCCATGGAAAGCATGATTGGTGCTCCAAACTACTTGAGAATGAAACAAGAATAAAAATAAGAGTTGCAACCTGACCCAAGTATGTTCGATCTTCGTAATTATCTCACAGAAAATTTAGCAATTCCCTTGGGAACTCCGTATATCAAGGAAAATTTAGAACGCATGAATTTCTTCCATTTCTTCGGTCCACATGGAAGTGGTAAATCCTTAGCAGTCCGAGCACTTCAATATGAGACTGACTCCATGATAATCGATCTTTCACCTAGTTCTTGGGAAAAACTTGATGTTGCCTATCAAGATAAAGAAGGAATTGCAAGAATTCTTTACATGTCATTTGAAGTTGCCAGGAAATACCAGCCAGCTATCATCTACATTGACGAGATTGAGAAGATCTTCAAGGCCAAGAAGAAGAAAAAGAAGAAGAAAAAAGATGCCGGTGCTGTTGACGAACCTCCTGCTGCTCCTACAGTGTCTATGGCAAAGGTTAAAAAGCCCCTTATGAAATTCAAAAAGGCTAAATTTCTCAAGAAAGAAGACAGAGTTGCAGTCATCACATAGACAACCCAACCTTGGGGGTGTGCAAAGAAAATGCTCAAAAAGTTTACAGAAAAGAAGGTGTATTTCCCTTACCCTTCTTACGGAAACCGCAAGATCCTAGTAGAGTTCTTCCTTAGTAAATTCGGATTCAAATTTGATCACAACTTCCCAACTTCAACAATAGCGCACGTCACTGAAGGATACACTCCTGGAAATGTAAATTAATTGAATAATACTGTACAAGATAAAGAGGAAATAATAATCAAATCATTCTAGGAATAATTTTGAAAAGAAATGCTGGTTGTAATAACTTCCCATAAAAAAAAGTATTTTAATTGAAAGTAAGCTCCCTAAAAACAATGAAAATGATTGTAATTGAATTTGTCTACCCCTACCCCATAATGTTGATATTTCAAGAAAAATCGTTCTTAAGCGAAAATTTATTGGGTTAATTTATTCACATTTCCACAAGAATTGTATTATTCTCAAAAATGAAAGTCTCAATTGATTTTACTACTCGTTATTTAAATATTTCAATTAACAAAGAAATTATTATGCGTTTCCATCACTTCAGGAGTAACTTACAGTTCAATTTCCAATACCAAATATTGTTAATGTCACTGTTCTGTTATTACCTTATGTCTAAGACTTCGTTTTTTTTCAATTCCTATTTTTTTTCTTAATCATTGAATATTTTATGATATTGGTTCTTTTATTAACTAAAAATCTAAAATATTCAGTATTTTGAAGCCTTCTAAAAAGTCCTTACAGAAAGACGTCTTCTGCAGATTAAGGAGCGTCCAATTACCATCAACGAATTCATTGTACCTCTGTCAAATCAGCCAAACACATATCTACAAGAATACACCAAATATCGAGTAAGATTCATTTTCTTTCAGAATAATAATACTAATAATAAAACAAATTGGAGAGGATAATGGATAAAATCCTTTATTTTCTATTATTTTGTTTGCTATGAATCTTACTAATTGTGGTGTAAAGATACTTTCTAATTAAAATTCCCCAAATAAAAGTCACCTTTTTTTACAAAGAATCAAACTCAACAATCTTTTGATGTTGGTTGATATTAAGATCCTCAATTTCTTGAATGTCTAAATTTAGGTTACTATTTTTGATAGGAATTCTGGGATGAGATGTCAGGGGTCAAAGCAAGGAGAAAGAAGAAGTAGAATCCAGATGGAGACGATGACGGAAAAGGGAAAAAAGGCAAAAAGGGTAAGAAGAAGAAATGAACAATTCGATCTAAAAATAGAAAAAGGTCGAAAAAAATATGCTTTGATTCCTCAAAATTGTTCCTGTTTTGTTATCAGAACTATAAACGAATATGCCAATAGCAAATAATAGAAATTTTAAATTATTTTTTTAAATTTTAGATTATTAACGATGCAGTTCCTAAGTGATTACCTCTAATAGGCTAAGTTAAAAATATTTAATTTTTCTAAGATTAATAAAATAATAATAATAATAATAATAGATTTGATTGATATGACGATTCAAAAACTTTACTGTTTGATAGGGGAATTATGAAGATAATAAGTTAGTTATTATTATTCTTCTTATCATCATGTCTTTGGCAAGAAGTTCTTTATTATTTTTGAAACCAACCGAATTTCCCAAAAATTGAGGCAATATGAAATAGCCCGAATATCAAATCAACATAAAGAAACAAGCTAATATTTATTCCTATTTTGGCGGGGAATTTTATTTCAAAAATTCTCACTTTTTCTCTTTTGCATATCAACATTCAATTAAAATCTTCAAGTACATTATCTTCATTCTTTTTATCTGCCGAACAATATAAAATATGAGAGAGTTAATGAATTACTGCTTCCAATCATTCCTAAATATCATAATCAATTTCCTTATTTTACCTACCCCCACCCACTAGTTTATTTTTGCTATTTTTTTTTGGGAGTAAGAAAGGCAAGCGAGAATAGCGAAATACTTACAATTAATCCATTCAGAAATACAGAAAGCGCCTAAAATATCTAAATCACTTATTTTGAATAAATTCAGGAAAACAAGAAGAAATTTATAATTTCGACTTTGTAATTAATTTATTATCCTCCTCCCCTCCCCAAGAATACACACTATTTTCTCAAAACTTTGTTGATTATTATTGTGTACTTCCTTACATTAATTTTTTTGTCTAGATTCTCTTTTATTAACTGATTAATAAGGATTGTAAACAAAAAGGATTCAAAGCAAGGGTGTGTTTTTTCTGTTTATTCCAGATGGATACATGCAAATAGCTTAATATCATATCGCCTCAATAGCCATTTAGGTGAAACTATTATTACATACAGAAAAGAAGTTATTTACCTGCTGATTTGGAGATCCTATGAGCTATTTCATCATTATCTTCCAATTAATTTCCACATAGAATAACAATTACTATCAAAATCTTTAGAAAATGTAGGAAATCTTTTTGAAGCTGAGATTAGGTTCATTTTATTTGCTTTTTCATAATCCTCTCCGTATTAGTTGATCTCACGTATCCATGGCGATCTCTTAGAACTACTTTTTCTTTTGAATTTTTATCTGTTTATGTACTATAAATACAAACTAAAAAAATACCCTAAAATAAGAAAAAAAAATGAAGGCTAAATCTACATTAATATTTAGCTCTTCTACCACGAAGATAAAACCCATTAAAGAATGAAAACGCTTTAGCAAAGAGAAAAAACATAATAATACTAAAATCAATTATATTTTTGTCTCAAACCCATGCTTATTCTTGGGAGACATTAAAGAGCCTTTTGTTGAGAGAGGGATGTCCTCACAATCAAAGTTTCTTTTTCTTCTCTCTCTCCTGATAAAATTTGTCTGTAGGGAATGAATAGAAGATATTTAAATTTGTTTTTAAGGCAATTAGGAATGCGAAGGAAGATTGATTGATAGAAGGAAAATATTGTGTAAACTAAAACAAATAATAATCGTTATTGAGAGAAGATTGATGGAATATTTGTTTTTTGAGTGAAAATTTAATAATTTGTTGTATTTGCATGTGTGTAAGCAATAAAACGAACATATATTTTACAAGTTGCTATAAGAGAGAAAGAATGAAAAAAAGGGAATATGTGGATTAATAATTTGAAACAATGTCCTACAGAAGTAAGTGAAGGAGCACAGAAGACTCAAGCTAAGGAAAGAGGGGAGGGATAAGAAACTGTAAATAAGATAGAAAAAGAAGAAAAATGAGCCTTGGATGAGAATTTTGCAGCCTAATATTTTAACAGTTAGAGAGAGTTTTGGAGATTTAGAAGAATAAGAATTATTTTTTTCATGGAGATAGTTCTTCATCTGAGAGATCGATGTGAACTTGCATCCAAGGATGAGCAAGTATTTCATCGAAAGAAAGTCGCTGGGATGCATCTGAAGTCAATAATTTGTTTAAAAGATCCTTGAGTTAAGCTAAACGAACATCAGAGGGAAGAAAATCTCTTTAGTACATGGAAGTGAGTCTTTTAATAGGAGGTAGATCCCAGAAGCTCTCGTAATTTCCTCTTGAGATGCTTGAATAATAGAAATCTTCATCTGAAGCCATTTTATCCTTGAAAGGGTATATGAGAAACAGGCTTTCAAATAAAGTGACTCCGAATGCAAATGAATCAGATTTTTTCATGTCTGTGGTTAAGTTAGTTTTCCCTGTGATGATGTCCTTGATCATCTCAGGAGCGAGTGTGGAAACTGCACGGTATTTCCAAATATCTGGCTGGAAAGGTTAAATTGATTCACAAGCGAATCCAAAATCTGCAAGTTTTGCTTCTCCGTTTTCTAAAAATAATTACAAAAACAACAAAGGTTATTAACAGAATAATTTAAGGAAAAAAAGGAAAATGCAATAACCACAAAATTGTGTAAT
>Ga0302271_10001232_pt1 | contig 24910 bp, 21 predicted proteins | sample III_Bog_N1_1_FD_198767 | JGI IMG/M metagenome (GOLD analysis project Ga0302271, IMG submission 198767) | Peat permafrost microbial communities from Stordalen Mire near Abisko, Sweden - III_Bog_N1_1 | ecosystem: Environmental > Terrestrial > Soil > Wetlands > Peat | place: Sweden: Abisko... | reverse complement strand
AATGTGATGAAATGTACACATCAAACTGAAGGGAAAAGAACTAAAAAATTAGATAACGAGTAATTTTACAAAGAAAAAGAAGGTACAGAAAATTAAAAAGTTAAGATTTTTGTTAAATAAAAATTTTGGCTTAAACAAAAGCACAGTTAGCTCACAAGTAAATTCCATGGAAATTGATTTGTTAGATCTGAATTTACCTTCCATATTTTGAATATCTTTTAGCAATCAAAATAGAATCCATTAGAAATGTTTCCAAAATTAATTTTGTTGGTCGAAGTATTAAACCCCTGAAAATGTTTGTGAAGAACTTCTATTCGATTTTTGCAGTGAATTTGACAGTTTTATCAGTAAAAAATATTACTATCTTGCAAAGATGAAACAAAAAAATAAGGGAGTTGGGATTGAGTTTTTATAAACAAAAACAAAGATTTGTAGGGATAATAAGGGGTTTATGTGAGAAACAAAGAAGAAGAGAGCAACTTAATTGAAAGAGTATGCAAAATAGTTTAGTTTTTTTTTGATCACCGTCTTAGATCAAAAAAGTGCGCTGAATGAACAATAATAATAACAGTAGTCTTCAGAGCGATTCTGCTCAAAAAAGAAGGACATTCCATTTCTAAGATTCCATATTAACTCGAAATGGTTCAGTAGGTTCTAAATCAGCATTAGGGTTTCAAATTGACAGCATTCCTAAATAGACTTTGGACACCATTGATAAGATGCAAGCACTGCGAAACAAATATCCCACAATCAGAAACACTAATTAGGTAAGACAAGAAAACAAAATAAGAATGAATTAGTGAAATTGTTTTTGTGCGTTGTGTTTTTTTAGACATTAAAGTCATAAAACTGCAGTCAAACGAGTATGCACTAACCTTATCTTAGTTTGGGATCGACTAGCCATCGAAGTTCCAGTAATGTATCTGAATCAATAGTCTTTTACAACGATAGAAATTTAGGAGTTACCAGTGAAAAATAAGTAGCTGAAGAAAACCAACTTGGAAAAAATATAAATCATAAAAAATCTTCTTCATAATCGAAAGCTGATTTTAAGGCGATCATCAAACTAAGTATGGAAAAGCTTTTACCAGAATTGCAAGAAACTCGATAGCCTTTTTATGATTCTCCTTTGAATTCTTCTAGGAAAGTTTAATCTACTCGTGTAAACCAAAAATAAATAGTTTTTCAAGAAAAAGAAAAATGAATATTATGAGAGACATAGCACTTTTGACAGTTATCTTGATTCGTTTTTTCTTTTTCGTACAGGTAATCAAAGACAAGAGATTCTTTGAGACTTCCAAGAGCAAATTTACAGTGAATCTACCTGAGTTGAAATCACTACCCAAAAATATTGTGAAGAATCATCATTTATCTGAGCTCTTGAGCAAAGTTGAGAGACAACAAGAAGATTTCATATAAACTACTCCTAACATCCGCACTGCTCAATCAAATCATTATCAAACGCATATGTCATAATTTTTTACTTCGAAGAAAAAAGAACGACTCGAATAACCATATGTACGGATTGAGTTTTTTTAATCAGAGGAGGCTTATCACATTCGCCTTCCGAAAGCGTCATCAATCAAAGTATCTTTTTGCTTGAATTTTTCGACAAAAAGCTGATCTTTATTTCTTTTCATAACCTGCTTGTTTTTCCTTAGGTTGCAAGTCTTGATAACTTCGACGATGCCTAGCTGTTTTTCGATTAAGATCCTTCCACAAAATTCGAGTATGGTCCTTTTCGAGCTCATTCTAAGTGGGTCTCCTTAGATGGTTCTGTTGAATGGTGTGAATGCATCGTCAAATCGTACAATCCTGACACCAAAAAGTTTCTCATAAAATGGGCTCGCAAAAACACTGAGAAAGAAGTAAACAAACGCATCTTAATTTGGATATTTTCCTAATCTTCAAACCATACATTTGTTTGATTGGTTGTATTAGGTGACTAGATTAAATCTGGTGTTTGAAAATGAAACCACATAAATGGGTGAGAAAAGATACCAAGAAGCAAAGGAAAAGCGCGATTAGCTTGTGCATTTTCTGCAAATGAAAGAATCAATCGAAGGACTTGAAGTACCTCAGATTAGTTTTAAAAAATCAACCATGAAAAGTATCCTTGAAAAGTAACGTGATTTAGATCATTTAACCGAGAGATGTTACCTATGTTTTTAATTGAAATGTCTTTTCACCTTAAGAATTCCTCTTTTTTTAGAGTATTTAACCGAGATCGATTGCGAGAAAAGAGGGGTAATTACGAAGATACCATAGTGAATGATGTGCTTTATGATTACAAGTTTAATTTGATCAAATTTGTGTATGATATTAGTAAAGTGGATTCGATCGAATAATATTACTAAAAGTAACTCAGATATTTTTGAAAACTTCATCTCTAAAACACTTAAATATTTCCTAGGATAATTCCCGACGTGCTATATCACAGGAGAAAGCCTCTGACAACTTAAATTGACAAGATTCTGGAATACACCAATGTTGATTCTGGAAATGCAGCTTAAGTGGAGAACTCCAAAAGTACTCGCATGATAAAGTATTCCCAGAAGATAGTGCTGGAACGTAAGGTCAAAATAGCTGAGGATCAGACCATATAAACTAATCCATCAGATTCTCCAGATTTATTGCATTCTCCAGCAAACTAAGTTTCCATTAATCCTGGACTTGGCCTGATATAAAACGATTAGCTCAGAAAAGTATCTTTCCTGTTTGGAGGCTAGTAGAATGTGGTTGACCTGAATAGAATTATTAAAATTAGAGAGATTAATCTAGAATATGATAGGTAGAATATGCCGTTTGTGTCATATATTATGCAATATTTCAAAAATGATTTTGTCCTCTCAACTGACAAAAAGTTTGATGTGGTCAGAATAGTCCTACCAATGGTAAGGATAAATTATTTTTGTTTGAACCTACTGTGGTAGATACTACAATCTCTGTTTGTCTTATTGAAAGGTGGTGAAGTTTGTGAAATCCATTGCAGATATGCGGATCTTCAAATATTTTGGAGATCTCTCACTATCCTACAAAAAAGATGCCTTGACGGAAGTTGCTTGTAAAAAACTAATTAAAAAAGTGCTTATCTTTGTAAAAATATGATCTCTTAAATGTTTTTGAATATTTTCCCATAGTTATGGGATCAGAGGTGTAGAAATAATCTTAGAGAATTCACAGAACACTGGATAAAATATAAGTACGTTTGCTTTTTGATTTTTACTTTAAAATTCTTGAATAAATTTGAGCTCAAGGTTAAATTTTGTCTTTTTGTTGCTTTGACTTTTAGATAGCTTTGGATGAGATGAACAGCGATCACAGAAAATAATTCTTCCTTCAATATCCAGACCATCGAATTGCTGATGAACTTAGAGTGAAAATATAAGATAAAACTACAAAAATGTAAATCACATTCTATTATTATTCAAGGATTCATGTATTAAATGAATGTTTTGGTATTTTCAGAATAAACGTTCTGATATTCAGTATTCTCGAGCTGACAGTGAGTTCTTCGTTTGATCAAATAATCGTTTTCTTGCAGAGATATTACAGTGTACTTCCTTTTGAGAATATTTCAGAGCAAATTCTCTCAGAATATTTCCCAGAGTTTGTCAAAATGCGCATCAAAAACAGAATATAACTGAGCATGATTGTAATTGTTTAAAGGAGATTAGATTTTTAAAAAATATGGATAGTAATATCTTTGTTGATTGTTTGATTGAAATGGCTATTTTTTAATAGCGCCAAGAGGATAGTACACTGAATTAGCATCTCCAAACTGAATCAGAATCTGCTAAGGACATCATATCATCTGCTAAAATTGTAAATTTTTGCTATGTTTGTATCAAAAATAATAATAAAATAAATTGGTAACACTATTATTTTGTTTTAGACAAATATTACTGAAACTGCATTTATTCTGACTGCGCCTAAACATCTGACCACAGCATAAAGAGTAGAATTATTAAGTTTTACATTTCACTGAAGTTTTATCATTCACAATGTATGCTCCTTAAAATTCAATAATTTATCATTTTAAACTTCTAGGGAGATCCGAAAGCAGACAAGAAATCGTTAACTTAAGCCAAAATGAAATTCAATAGGAAAGTAAACAAGAATCTAGCTAAAAACCATTATTTATTTTTAGCTTAATCATTTTTATTCTCTTTTTCAACTAAGATAACTTCTAAGTTATCCTTACAGTGCCTCGATAACTAAGAAAAGAATTCTCCTTAAAAAAACTTTAATTCTTTAAAGCAAGCTTCTCGTCAACTTCAGCACAAGCTTACGCAGAATTTAGAAGAATAGCTGTTTTCTAAATTCACAATCCCTGATGGAACTCCAAACCAGACTCTTAACACTGATGCCTAGGTGATCTTTATGCTCTATGAATCGATCCTTGCAAATCTACTCAGTGGTAAAATATAGTTTTAGTTGAATTTGTTACTCAATTTTTCTGAATTCTTGTCAATTAATTATTCTTTTGGTGGTTATTTCACTCTCATAGACTACAACCTCCATTTAAAGTACATCAATCTTGAGAATTTACAAGTCAAACCTATTTTCACTCTCAAAATAAAGATTCTTTCAGAGAAAATCTCATCTGAAAAGAAAATTATTCAATTAATTAAAAAAAATGTTGGTCTCTCCAAAGCTGATGAGAAGGAGCACTTTGAACTGATACTTGATTCTTAGAGAGGATTCCTCTATGATTTCGATAAGCTTAATTACAGGGACTTATTTGATGAGATTGCTATTAGAAATTTCTCCGAAGTTGATGTATCTGAGCTTTACCTTTTTTAGGTAAAAGATATCAAAACAAGAAATTATGAATGATTGATTGATTATTTGTATTTTTTTTTAGAACAAAGGAATAGTATTTAGACGATTTGGATGGTTTAATTCATCTGAGTTCCTATTTTAAACTGATCCTCCACTAGAGACATTAGAAACAGAATTCACTAAAATATTCAAGAACTCCATTGATTTCTTCTCTGAATTAAAGCTTATCCATCGTGAAGGTAGCAGCTTTGAAGAGCTCGATAAAAAAACGAATTTCTTTAGAAAAAAGGATTTAATAAAAAAACTTTCTGGATTCTAGAGTAATCTAGAAGATTTTACAATTTGGTCTTTTTACAGTGTATATGCGTTCATGGCTATTTTGTTAAAGCTAGAGTTCTATTTCCTGTATTCTTCTAAGTTTGAGTCCTATCTCAAAAATGAACTCTCCAACAATGTAATAGAAAAACGCATCATTTTCAAATTGTCATTCATAACACAAAATATGTGTCTTTTTTGTCTTGTAATTTGTATAAGGAGCTCTAGAATTTTTTCGATGAAGTAGAAAAAATGGAGAAGGATAAAGAATTTGTCAAAACAAATCTGCCTAACTTCCTTAATCTCGGTGTAGTCTTAGTTGATGTGAGTAGATTTAAACAGGAAGTTTCATAAGAGATAGAATAAAAAATAAAAATAGCCAAGAGTCTCTTACGCGAGAAATGCGAAGACACCTACAATATTATTGATAAACTTAATGAAGAAATGCATAAAATATTAGATTAAGACCCCAATTCGATCAATGATTTTATTAATATGAATATTTATCTTTAAGGTGATAAAATTTCAAAACATTTTAATAAATTCGAAGAAGACATGGAAGTATCCAATGTGATTGTTGATCATTTAGAAGCATATTCCATTGATATTAGCCCCTTCCTTGGATAGAAATTGCTGCTGCCGTAAATGCTCACTGGATTATATGAGCTAAAAGTATAAGTTTTTTGGTTTTTTATTCATAATATTTGTGCAAAAAGCTTCAAACATCTTTGGAAATTGTTTTGCTAAAATGTTTGAAAATCTAGGGTAGAAAAGAGTAGAAATAGCGAGAAATGAAATTAAAGTTCTTGAAGATGTATCAAGAGAAGAGAAAAAAGATAAAAGATGACATTGATTCGCTGGAAGAAGAAATTAGACTATTCAAACACTCCTCGGATATCAACAACGCATTTGCTTATTTCTCTACAGCTGAATCAATTAAAAGCAGGCTTGATATTTATGAAGAGAAAGTCCATGATGTCGAATATGAGTAAAGCCATTTTTAGACAGATGAAGAGGAAGAACCTATCAGAATAGTCGCCATCATAGAAGATTTTGATTATTACCATAAACTCTGGAAGTTTACCAGTGACTGGAAGTTTGTAAAAAAAAATCTTTTATATTTTGGGAGGTTTCACAAGTAAAGAATGTGCTTTTCTTTTTTGAATTATTTCTAGAAAAAGGAAGAATGGCTAGCTAAACCGTTAGTCTTTCATACAGCGAATTCACTTAATCAGAGTGACATGAAGGAAATCGAGATGACTCTCGAATAAGGAGTCAGAGTGTTACGCGATGTTGAAGACTACTTTGAAAAGAACAACATGGAATTGTTAACTGTTTGTGATACTCTAGCAAATTAGATTTCTGAATTCGAAAACATTCTAGATTTGCTAATGAAAGTCCGAGATGAAGCATTCAAAATCGAACATTGGATCGTAAATTAATTCAAAAAGTTATAAGGATCAACATTAATTAATCAAATAAAATTGTCTTTATTATGCAAAGAAAATATTTGAAGTGATGTATCCCGATAACGAGGCTAAAAAGCAGATGATTCGATAAGCAGGGATGAATAATCAGCTAACTTTAGACATTCTTCTTAAAGATGATATTCTTGGAAATCTTGCATATGTTGAAAAGATATCTGGAGTAATCAAAATTATTTAAAACTTCAATGGTTGGATATGTGATTTTTAACTCTTTTTCTCTCAAATGCAGCAAGCTAGGAAAGAACACTAAGTACACTAGAGCATTTTGAACACTGAAAATGAACTCAAAGATATTAAATTCAATGTCGTTGATTACCATGGAATTCTCATGATTCGTGACATCAGAAATATCGTTTCTCTTCTTCGATCGCAGTTTTTTCAAGTCGAAGATATGGTCAAGAATAAGCTATTCAACAAAGAAGATTTCGCTGTCAAATTATCTGATTTGGAGTACGTGATCAAGAACAGTCGCAAAATCATCAAAGAAATAGCATAAATCTAGGAAAAACTCATTTAGTTTTATCCGATTTTCAAGTTTAGAAAAAACTTAACTTACCTGAAAGAGTTCAATCTTCTTTTCAGCCGCTCGAAAGATTCCTTCATCCCTGTTATTCAAGATCTAGGAAGGAGAGGAATGGGTTATTTTATTAACATTTTTATCAAAAATGAAGAAGATAAATCATATCAATAGCAATTCAAATGTAACAGAAATACAAATATACAATTATTTGCGAGAGGCATCTTTTTGTGTTGTTAGCAATCTCAAAAATGACTGTGCTTTGCATTTCTTTCTACAAACAGAACGATTTAAAGCAGTGCTGGAGATGCTAAACAGAATTGGAGATAATATTCATTTAGTTGTGAAACATGTTAGAGGAAGCAACAGCAGATATTATTTCATGAGTAACCATTAGATTCTCTAGATGTGCTCACTTGTCTTGCAGCCAATGGTAAACTTACACGCTCATTGTGTTTATGTGTGTGTCATGTGTTTGCTGCGATAAACAGTACATACATTTTATTCTTAAATTTTTTTTTATATTTTACAAACTATTTTCTTAAGGAATTTATGACATCCTTGTCAATACTGTTTCCTGGTATCAAAAACTTCGAGTTGGAAGTAAGTAAATAGAATGATCAAGGACAAAGTGAAGAGTTTCGTATTACATCCATGTTCAACGAATACAAGGAGGAAATTAAGCTAGAGAAAGCTAGAATTGTGCATTCCCTGCAAGAATGGGATGATCCTCCTACATTTACTGTTGTGAGGGAAATTGAATTGTTTCAAGGGAGGTATCTCAAAGCTCAGATACAAAAGTTTCTCAAACACATGATTGCAAATTCCTATAATTATATTCGGCTCTGGTAGTTTGTATCTTCGAAATAGACGATCTTTTAAGTAAAAAAAGTGTTTTTTGAGCATTTCCAGACTAGAATAATTAATATTTTTGGTTTATTTGTCTAGGTATTGTTTGTTATTAATAATATAATTTTCTACCACGACATTTCTGTGATCTTAAGTCTCGAGTCAGAACCCTGCAAAGAGACATTCTAGAATTTTGTCGTGCTGAGGGATACTATCCAAAAAGGTTTGGAACAATTTATCCTTACATTTTAAAGCTAGCAGAAATATGGCGGAACCAAAGAGCAGCTTTTCTAGCGATGCTAGTTGATTATGTAAGTCTGGCACCATGTAGATATTCTGACTTAGTTCATAGAAAAACAAGTCTTCACAGTTGATTAATTTGAATACTTGATCCTCCCTAAGATCTCGCTAGAACTGCCAAAAGGACTCACAAAAAGTAATTTAGGAGAACTTCTACGTAAGACGAGAGAAAGTGCTTTAGGCTTGATAAATTAATCTGAAAATCCGCCAGAGATGCCTGCACTTTGCTCGAAGAGTGATTTTCTGCATGAGTTTAATGGCAAAGAGTATAATATTATTTTAATTTGTCTAAATTACCATTTAGCCTACTAATATGAAATATCGCCTATCCTACCAGGCAGTGTTTTTACACCTTATTCTGATCGAATCTTTGTCAAAATCGCTTCTGCTTTCACTAGCTAACTTGGGTCACTTCTTGTAGGCGCTGAAGGATCTGGAAAACTAGAATGCGTTAAAGCGCTAAGTTTTTTACTTGCTAAACCATTATTTATTTGGGAATTTGGTAATGACAATCCATATGATAGTGTGAATTAAGTCATGACTGGGGTTTCTTCTGGAGGGTATTGGCTTTATATTAAGAACCTTTAGAATTGTTCTCAAGGAGTGTTGAGCACTCTAGCTTAGATTGTCTTCCTAATTCGGAAAACTGTAAAATCAATCACTTTTTTGCTTTCTTTTTGAATAAAAAAAATAAATAATTAATTTGTTAACTTAGCTGGTGAATGGATCAAGGAATTTCCAATTGATGAATCAAAGCTACGCAATTCAAGAATCGTGTTGCATTTTTGGAGGATTTAGTGTCCTGCAAGACTAAAAACAAGGATAACTTCGATTCGAAGATATGCCTAAAGGAATTGTTGAGAGTTTTCGAGTCATAAATTTAGTAGATCCCCCTATTCATATTATTATGAAATAATATCTTTAACTATTTGGTTTTAAAAATCCTGAGGAAGCAACTGTGAATCTTCAACTCTTCTTAGACTACATAAGCGCATCCTATCCTGACTAACCTTTCACGATGAATCAGACATTATCCTCTGAATCTGTTTCACTTATGCGATCTACTCGAAGATTTGGTGTCAAAAATATCCTTAACCTCCACAGCTTGATGTTGATTCTCAGGCATTCTCTCAACTTACTAACGACAGATAAAAAGGGAGGAGACCAAGGAACTGATCCTGCATAGTTTCTAAACTAAGCTTTTGATAATTTCTTTCGTTGTTCCCTGGATCAAGAACAACACAAAGTTGTGATGTTAATTTTTAGGAAAATCTTTTTTTCCTAACCCAATCAAAAGCTGCCTATTACGAGTTCTTTAACAGTGCCCAAAGATCAAAATGGTGTGTAAGATTCAATAGTAACTTGGCTGGCAGAAAGGAATGTCAAAATAAGTCCAAAGGTAATAAATATCCTCTCATCTCTACTTCCTCTAGCTCAATCAAAACAATCCTTTATTGTTCATGGAAATCCGAGCCAAGCAAAGAGCTTCCTCATTCGGCTTCTGGGTTTTATCTACTCCAAGCAATCATGTATGAAAATTATCAAGATGGAAGAAAATATGCTTAATTTATTGTCTTTGAAATTCCATTTTTAAAATCTTTTTGTGCTATTTTTTTTTTCTTCAGAAAAAAACTTTTTCCTAAATTGGATCACAGTCGATGGTATCAAAGAGAGCAAGCTCATCGGGGGCTTCAATAATAAAGGTGATTTTACGTGTGGGGATAATAATACTTCTTAATCTTAGCAGATATCACCAAATCTAAATACTCTTTTGTTTTTAACTTTATTGTTTTTACTTTACAAACAAAGGTGAATGGCAAGACGGCATGCTAATTCAGATAATTAATGCTGCAAAAAATTTCGAACTTGAAGAAAATGAAGAATTTAGAGATTTAATGAGCTTTGAAAGAACCTTTTGTTCCGTGTTAGCTGATAACTTCGAATCTTCCTAACCGACAATTATTCCTCCTAAAGTTTCAGATATCAAGCGAGCAAATAAAAGTCATAAATCTACTATTATTTTAGGTCCTTCTTCTCCTCCATAATCGAGACATTCATCATTAGTGGAACCTCCTGCAATTAATACTCGTCTTAGTCTTGATAGTATCGATGAAGAATCGCAAAATGCAGTGAAATAAATTAAAAGTCCAAAAATATCTCCAATTCCATAAACGAATAGTATTCTTTCTGTAGCTGTTCCCTCGGCTCCAGTACCAGTACCAACTGGATCACCTGAAAAGATAGAATAACTCGAAGAGTTTATGCAAGTAAGTGATTTATCCTTAAATGATTGGTTAGTACTCGACATATCTTCTTCAATCAAATAATCTAGTTTTATTCACTCGATCGATAAATTATTGAGAAGTGTAGCCTCCAAAAGGATGACTCTTTAAAATAATGGGTTGTATATCATCCCTAAGGAGCTCTAAACGGTCATTAAAATTGATAACTTATCTTCATTCACTCCATCGACTGTCAGTTCGCATTACTTGGTTTCTGCTGATGATGATATCTTCACATTAAAAGAAGTGTTTGAGGCCTGGATAATGAAGAAAATATCTCAAAGCAGATTCTTTTTAAAATTGCATGGGACTCTTTCTTGGCTTTTCGCGTGTTTCTTCATCGAAGCAACAAGATTCTTCTCAGCACAACTGGCACCTAAAAGAGTAAGAAAAACAGAAAATGATGGACATATTTATCTTATTATTAATGCTATTTTTGCTCTTAAATTGATCAGGACATGCTGTTTAGTTTCTCTGAAAAAGGATTCTTAAAGAATTTCCTATCCTTTCTCGAAATTTTCTTAAATGAACTTCGAAAGTATGAAATCGCTTGTGGAGAACTCGATTGGAATGAATCCTCTGAGGTAGCTCAGAAAGATTAAAGCTACACACCAGTTCAAGGCATGGCAATAAATAATATGGCCACAGGGAGTATTTCGTAAATCCAAGCAAACTCACCATCTCAAGCATTTATGTCTAATTCAAAAGCTGGGTTCTCACAGGCTGCTGCAGTTATCTCCAACGTACCTAAGTTAAATCTTCGCAGAATCAAGAGGAAACAGTCTACAATGATTGGAGCGTAATCAGCATCAGAAGAGGGCGAAGAAACCACGAGAGTAAGAATCAAACACAATTTTTATATGAAAAGTACAACAAAAAGTGTTTTTTTTATTGTTTTTTCCAGATGAATAAGTAAAATGAATATCAATAAAGAATCATCATGGCAGTAGAATCAATCTTCCTTTTCAGTCTCATTTGGGGTATGGGCATTTCTCTTCGAGACGAGATGAAAAAGAAGTTCCAAGATTTTCTCCAAAAATAAACAATGGAATATATCAGATATCGCATTGAAAAAACAGTATTTAAATACACTGAACAGTCTTACCCCTTTGCTTAGAACATCTGGAATACGCTTGGATCTAATAGTGTGAACACTAAATCGATATTTGAAATCTACTTTGATATTTCTAAATCCCGATGGACTCCATGGAAATATTCCACCATCGATGAAGCTGCACCGATCAGTGGCGAATTCATCAGTAACGCGATAGGGAACGAAGAAATCATCAGATTAAATCCCCTAGCTGTGAATGTTATTTAAAACACCATTGGGAATAATCTACCGAATTATTACATCCCCGATTAGTCCATTTTCATTGAGACAATTCCTTCTAAAATGGCAAGTTTTTTCTCCTCCTACGCCTTCGCTTATTCTAAGACATCAATAATATCTGCTCAGTCTCAAAATGGTCTTTCGTCCTTTGCTAAATGGAAGGTAAATTTAGGTTTATTTTGACAGCACAAGAACACCTTCATGCCATTTGTATCTCTTTTTTTTGTTAGATGAAGGCAATTATTGAAAAGCAAGCTGCTTAAGGTGTTTACATTTCTCTAACCCAGCAAATTGACGTTGAAAGTTTTCAAAGAAAAGTGGAATCCAATCTCATCGAGAAGAATCACAACACGCTAATGCCTTCTAATAATAACAAAACTATTGTTTTCGTTGACGATCTCAACTTATGCAATAAGTACTTCGATTTCTCAATTTAACCTTATGAATCTTTACGATGTTTTGTTGTTTTTTGTTCATTTTTCTTTTAGAGGTCCTTCAGCACTAGGAGCAATCCGGTATTTCAGTGAGCATAAAGGCTGGTACTCAAATAATTAAAATCGCTATTTTAACATTGAAGGAGTGTAATTCTCTTGTCTACACTCGCATGCTTCACAGTGTAACTCTAATATCTTCAGAAACATCAGCACTGCATATTTGTATAAATCAATGGTTGTAGTTTTACCTAATCTTACAAACCAAGATTTAATTACGATATTCTCAACTCACTCTGGCATGGTAAACTCATCGTCTCTTGAGAATTCATTCAAAACCATGCTTAAAGTAAAATTGTTTTAGTGTGTTTTTTTGTTTTGAATTACATATTCATATTTTCTTTGTTCTTAAGACGTTTTATGGAGTCTTAGCAGTATGGTAGATTAAATCCTCCACTGAACTGAATCTTGTCTCCTTCGAATAAGGGACTAATCTCAGCTTGAAGAAAGGTTTGGAAATTGTAAAAAACCTGAATTACTTTGAGATCCTAAGCGAAAACAAAAAAACCTTGAACCCTTAGCTGCTATTTAGGGCTGCTCTATTCTTGATCAACTAGTATTTCTCGAGTGAATTCATGCATAATCTAGCTTCTATGAAGGAGAGAATCAAATCTTCTAAGAATGATTCACATGCCTTTGACATTCAAAATATTATGAGATTTGCAGAAGAAGAATCAGAGGAACATGAAAATTCGATTACGGAATTTTTACCTTAAAAAGATCGCAAAAATATGCTGGAATCTGATAATCTGCCAAGATCTGGGGAAGGATCACCTCTTAAAAAGCAAGGTCTTCTCATTAATTACGATGATATCCCTAGACTCCGGATTGAATTCGATTCTTAGACGGAGATGTCCCTCGAAGAAAGAGTAGCACTGTACTTATTCGCTGCAGAAAAAGAACGCGAAGCTGAAAAGTTTAAAGAAAGAAAATCTCGAGGATCGCGAAAACTTTCATCTTTGCAACTGCCTTCCATCGAGGTGTCTGCTCCTTTTTCTTCGAATCTCTTGTAAGTTCCAGTAATTCAACTTAAAGAAAACATCCACGAGAAGGTCATCATGGAAACGTTTAGAGAAGCGAATGACTCTGATGACGAAGACAATTATGAGAATTCCAGCAGTGACGAAGAGAACGATGAAGATGATTAATCGAGCAATCAGGTCTAATAAACTTGTAAAAATACAAATATATTAATTAAATTACAGATAATCTACATATTTACACAAATAACATTTCTGAAACATTTTACCACTTCTTTAATTCTTATTTTCACCAACAAATTAGCTAAAAAAAGCAGTGTCATCTCTGGGAACATCCCGCTTATGAAAAAAACAAGACTGCCATCAATTAAAAACGGTGACAGCACTGAGAATCAGTAAGCTGCTCTAAACTGGGCATTAAAAAGGAGAGTCAGTCAAGCATAACTGGATGTTATCAGAAAGCAATAAGAGACATACCAACGAGATGCCGAACGAGAAATAAAACATTAGAAAATTGTTAAACTAATCTAAAACGTTGAGAGTAAGGTAGACTAGATTAATTTCTCTTTTGATGATGTGTGCACACTCCCTGATTAGTTCGTCATAGAGCTTACGAAAGCACTTTCTGCAGATTTACATATTGACGCGGAATAACAATATTAACTGCTCAGTCACAGGAATGAACTGCTGTTCTTCAACAATGAGTTAATGCAAACTTCAGATCAAAAGAAAGAAGTTTCCAATAATCTTAATGGGGCAGGTAAAAATAGCTCAAAGCAGAGAAAGGGGTCAATTGTATCGCCTTAAAATAGCAATATTCCGAATTCAACTGCTGGAAATGCAGCTGGGAGAGTAAGAAATAACGGAATTATGATGAATTTCGAATTCGGAGGTGACACGGGGTCATTGTAGATAGTTCAAGCTCGCTCGGAATAGCTCATGATAGACGAAGAAGACGTTCGGTCATTTTGTTTTATTTCTAAAAAACGAGAAGGAGAGATATTCGAGCATATGTTTGAATTATTTTAACTTTACAGTGAGCATCCTATGAATAGATTCCTGATAGAAGACTTCCTACTCCGAGAAAGCAATCTAGAGTGCTTATTCACGCATTCTATTAAACTTCTCCATCTGCTTTAAATATCTTCTTAGCACATTTTATTGAATACACTTCTCAGGAAACAAACTGCACTTTCGATTCTACATTTCGTTTCTTATGTCCTCAACTATTCCTTTCATTCTTTTGACTTGCATTAGATCCATTCTGCAAGTGTTCCTTCTCCTTCAGCTTCTCCAGCAAGCTCCTAGCCATAAAACAGCAATCCAGGAATAGTATCATGTGCAGAGAATTGTGGATGTATTAAATCACTTTTCTTAGCAAAGTTATTTGAAATTGTCAGCTCTCTTTTTTCGCCCTTTTAAATTCCACAAAGCTAAGCATCTCATTCCCCTGCACACAAACAAACAACTAATCGTATTCCGTCATAGGCAGTTATTCAAGTAAATAACACAAGCAGTAACTAACTTCCTGAACCCACTGCGATTCCAACCATAACTCCTCCACTTCTTCTTCTCCCTCCGAATCCTATTCCTCAACCACCTGAACTCATCACATCCTCTAAGCAATCTAATGAGAACGAACCAATCGTATTTTTTATTAACATCAGCCCTGACACCCTTTCGCATGAATCCACAACTTAGAATATCTAGGAAATACTAGAAATAATTCATTCTATTCAAAACGAATGCGAAATTCTTAGTGTGTTCTCGAAATAGAAACTCGATAAGCTAATCGTCGAAGAATGGCATTTGAATAAATAATACGCTAATCTTACTTTCCATCATCTCTATGTGCTTATCAGCAAAAAGCTAGCAAGACGAGTTAAGTTTATTCTTTGTTTAGAGCCTCGTCCAGGTGCACATCGAGTTCTTTATTCTTGCAATCATGCACTGCTTAAAAATTTCACGAAATACACTCTCCACAATATTTCTGAATTCCCACATTTTCAGAAGGAAGAGGATTAAAGCCACGAAGAAAGTGTTTCTTTAGATTAAAACCCTAGACAGTAGTTTTAGTCAACTGCATCACAAATCATTTAGTCTCGGATTAATTCATTTATGGAAGGCATAATATAAAAAACTTATCCTCTAGAATTATCATTTTCTCGGGAATATGAAGAACATTGCTAGCAGAATATTCACAGAACTTTCGAGGAAACTTCGTCTCTTTTCTTCTTGCTGTTTAACGTCTTTAACTCGTTGCTAAGGTAGCTAAAGAACAAAATTAGAAATTAATGTCATGGGTTTTGTTAATAACTTGTTATTTGGGAATGATTCTAGGAATAAGATCAAAGTCGCTGAAGAAACTGGAAGCTTCAGTGTTTTGATGCTGGTGATGCTTGATAAATAGCTTCAGTTCGAAGAAGAAATCAAGAACCTGCAGGACGAATATGTAAACGTGGTCGATTAGCGAAAAAAAGTTGAGCAACAAATAAAAGAAGCAACTGAATTGTCGAAAGAACTAGCTTAGAAGATCGATTGTAAGCTAGAGTTTCTCAAATAGCAAACTTCTCATGGAATAGTTATTAATATTGATTTGATCCTTTGTTATATTTAGAGAAAAATACTGAAGAAAAGAAGATCTAAGAGCAAATTGAAAAAGTGCAAAAAAATGAATAGCTAGTCATGAGATCATTAAACCTTCTTGCTGGACCCTCCAAAGAAATAGCAGACATGAAACCAGATAAATACAAAGAATAGGTAATGTGACTTTATTTACAGCAACGAATGATAAATTTTATCCTAGATTTTAAACACTTTAAAAGGGGATAATTTGTTGAGAATATTATTATTGCTGTTCATTTTAAGTATTTTCCTTTTTTGTTGTTTTCTTTCCATTGAACAGATAGAATCCTCTAAATTCATCACACATAGGGCACTTAATTCCTATATGGTGGTGTTTTTCATTATGTTCAATAAGATTCTTCCAGAGGAATTCTCGATTCCGTTAGAGTAGATTTAAAACGACATCGACACAACTAAGAAAAATAGTTAACTCTTCAATGCCAATGACCTCTATAATCAGTAGCTCTACAAGCAATCTTTTGCAGCCGTTATTGATGAATATAAAGTCATCAAGAATATAGCTGTTAATTTCAGTGATAAATATGTAAAAATTAAAAGAAGAAAAAAGAGATTTAAATTGAATAATCGAATTATTTATGATTTTTTTAAAAAATTACAGTTCTCATTACAGCAATTCGAGCTCATGAAGACGATGGGGAAGTCTTCTGGAAGTTTAGAGACTGCATCCAATGTCTATTTGTCAATTAATCTGAACCTGTTTTAGAGAGAAATTCTGAAATTTATCGAGTTGAATATTGAATTGTGTAGATCTTGGATTGACAGAAGTGAAGTTAAAATGACTCTCCCAGAACTTAAAGAAGAGTTGCAGATAATAAAATCGTCAAGATCTGATTTGGAATTCAAAATAAAAGAACCTTAACTCCTTCTTAGAGATCTTCCTCCTTAGTTAACTGACCTCAAAGAAAAAGAAGAAGACATGAAGAATCATCTCCAAAGGTCAGAATAAATATTTTTACTACTTTTTTTCGATTTACAAAAATATTTATAATAAGTTTATATCTTCATTTTACTAACAGGCAAACGTACGGTTTAGAACGTTTTAAGGTTCAATACGAAGAACTCAAAGGGTTTTACAAGCAAAAGATATTTTACGAAGTGAATAAACTCACAGATGAAGAAATATTCTAAGAAGTTATCTTGTCACTAACTCTGCATTGCGTGTATTGCATCAAATATCCGTTCTTCATCTAAGATAAAATTAGATCAACGATCTTCGCAAATCATCCGAAAATCAACTTTTCTTATCGTGGCAAAAGAATCTTCAGCTACCTATACAATAAACAATATTATTTGAAAGCACTTCAGTCGGGTGTTCCTCTGAACACAGATCTAATTGATACATTCTCGATCATAGATTTTCTATCAGAGACTGATTTTTTCTATTATCCTTTTGTCATCGATTCAAGTTAACTTTTCTTGAAATATTTGAAATTTAAATATCCTGAAAATCTTATGATTGAGGCGTATACTGCAGATGCTGATTCACTTTAGAATATAGAAGAAGCGATTAAAACAGGATAGATCTTGGTGATTTAAGATTTCGATTAAGGATTGTTGAATGCTGTTATGCCGATAATAGAGTGGAAAAATCGACATATGAATAGAATGATGCTATATTTTATTATGAACTAGAATTCCAGATCATCTCCAGCAATGGACAATGTCAAAGCTCTAGCAGCGAATGAATAAAGAGAAAAACTAGTATTTAATGGGAAAGAGATAGCTGTCCACAAAACTTTCAGACTATTTTTTGTCAAAGACAACCTTCAAGTGAGTTTCTCGCATTCTCTGTTTTGCAAGCTTTTTACAGTAGCCGTGGATTTAGAAGATGAAGCACGCTGGAAAGTAGTTTTCTCAGATCTCATTATTTCGATCTTTCACGAGAAGGAGAAGGCCGCATATCTCACACAACGGATTGCTTAGATAAAGAATAGGGAAATTTTTATCGATTAGTAAAAAAACAAACATATTTTTTGAAAGAGATAAATTAGCAAACCGAAATAATTAACCATAACTGCTTGTGTAATGTTAGGTCAATTGCAAAAATCATCGATAAGCTCGATGAAGCGTAGACTTCAGAAGACAAAAAGCTTATGAGTGCGTTGAAATCAGAAATAGAAAACATTGATTCTGCACTGAAGGAAATCATCGAAATTGATAAGAAAGAAAATTTCTTTGAAAATAACGGGGCCATACTCAACGGTGATACTATCCACGAAGATGCAGTGCTCGAGGAATAAGAACATAACGGCTTGAGTGTAAATATCATTGGAGGTTTTTATTTTAATTCATACTTTTGGTTGATTGTCTGTTTTTGTTAGCCAATGCAATAAATGACTAACTCAACACACTCAAAAGACAAGATGCTCGGCTTTAATTTAGGTTTGAATCTTCGTCGTGATTCTGTCAGCAGTCTAACTAGCAGGATGTCAGATCATGATAACCTCACTCCTAACCCTACTGCAAGTCCACTACCAAACTTCAATCCTCGAATCCCAGGACTTCTAGATATCAAAGCAGATAACTCTCCTCATGATAAATCTATTAGCCCTTCTTCTCCAATAAACACGCCTTCCCATCTTTCCAGCAAGACATACAATCAAAGGAGACTCTCTTTTGTTCTAAAACTTAATAAAGATAGTCAATCAGGTAAGAAATAAATGGAAATTATTCTTCAAAAAGATCGTTTATTTCTGTAAAAAATTAAATTTATTTTTGTATCTCCAACAGAACGAAAACGAACCGATGAAAGTGAGACTGGTATTGTTCCCAGTCTCGATAAATCAATGAAAGCTTACTATTGGTACTTCGATGAATTAGCTCTCCTTGCAAGCATTTACGTGGATATTCTCGATTTCCTTTATGGAATCCGATTTAATAGCACAAACTTGAAAATAGCTGATTTTTATAATTTCTCCGATGGCTATTTAATGATGGTCATAATCTAGACTTCTTTGTTCATTCGGCACCTTGGAATGACTACAGCCGATAAGAATTTCTAGATTGACTAAAAGTTCAAACTAAAATTCTGTGAAGAAGTTTATAAACGTGTGACAGGTGGCATGCTACGTGAGCACTCCCTTATTTATGGCGTATATCTAGCAATCATGTATCTACGAGGAGATAAATCCTTCAATGAGTTAGAATGGAAAATGATGACGAATTGGATAATCGATAGGAAAAACACTCCTGAAGCTACTGCTATTTAGTAATTCAAGCATCCTTCTCTTGAAACAAAATATTATGGAATTCAATCATTCCTTCACTCTTTCTTGATGTATAACCCTGATTTGCTTGCACCTCTTAAGATTTTAATTAAAGGTAATTCCCTTTATTTCACTGATTTGAGGATTTTTTAGTAATAATTTGGTTATTTTTTTCCCAAAAAACAGAGCCTCTTCACATTTTCTAGCAGAAAGATTTCATTAAATTACTTAAAAAAACTTAAGCATTAGATGGAGAAGAGCAATCATCATAAAGACTGATTTCTATGCAAGAGATAGCACCTTCCGAGAGAGAAATACTCTTGTCTTAATAGTAGTCTTCTTAGCAATTGATAGGCGATCAGCAATCCTAACCTAAGACAGAATAAGAAATTGCTGAGGTGACTGAGAAAGCACTCAAATTAGAATTATTAAAAGAAAAAGAAGAAAAGAATGATGCAATACGGAAGAATCTAATGGCTTTAAAGCAAGGCATTCTCAGTCGAGTCAGGGAGAATAATGAGACTAAGCTAGGGATAAATGAAAATGTAACTCCTCGCCAAAATAAAAGTCTCTTTTTGTAGCTACTGCAGTCAGAAATACCTTCGAAAGATAATTACAGTAGCTTTGCTATGCTATCATCTCATTAATTGTCATCGTTTTAGCAGTTTGAGGACTAACAGTAAAATGGAACAGTACAAAGTATTCCAACAAAAAGAGAAATTAACGTACCAAATCTAAGTAGATTCTCAAATTTGCAGATACCATCCCCTAGTCCAGTTCCATCAAGCAGCAGCAACATAAACTTTAATCAAACTGGATTAAATAGCCCAACAAACGTGAATAACTAACTTACTTTAACAATCCCAAATCTACCTAATTTTAATAATGCCATTAATAACAGTAATATCAACTATATTACCCCTACCCCTTCGAATTAAGGAGGATCATCGAACAAAGGATATCATGATAATATGATGAAAATCTTGAAAGATTACCCAGCTAAAAAATAAGAATAAGTAGGATAATAGGCATTTTAATCATTTGTGTAGATCTTCTAGCACATCTAAGAGAAAACGAAACTTAAATATGCGTTAGATAGTCTGACAGATTATCATCAAGAATGGGTGAATTTCATTAACTCGAGTCTGCGAATAGCGAATTATGATGAAAATAATTTGCTGTTTTTCCCTCAAATCCCGTATAATATCCACAAACGTATGACACCAATGCAACTGCTTCTTGTCATGAAACACTTTAGACCTGATGAGATCAAGCGATTTGCGGGGTTCTTTATTCGCAAGGCATTTAAAAATATCATCGTTGATCTACCGAAATCACTTTTTAGTTCTCATTTACAGCAGGAGTGGTCAAAGCGTCCGACGATATTGCTAAGCTCATCCTTGGATAACTCTCTTTTTGAAGCACTTGAGCTCAAAGCAGCAAGGTAGAAAAACATTAATCATAACCAATTTGCCTTGTGTGTTTTGTATTTTTTTAATAAATTAATTATGTTTTCCCCCAAAAAAGGATGCGAATTGATGGTGGTGTTCTGAAGATTCCTCTTGGTGTGGTTTCCATTGATTAGATAATTAACTAAATAGACATTTCTTCTGGTGCTGGGTAGTGGCTATATTTTGAGAATTTAGCTGGACTCAACGATGCAGATCTGTGTCTACTACTGAAAAAGATTGACAAAGAATTAGAGGCCAAAACAACACAAAAGAGTTTTAAGATCTTCATTAGTCATAGAGTAAGCAATCTTGATTCACTCTTTAAGAAATTAATACCTTTTATTCAATGGATGAACAAATCTTTCTTTCCCACAAGGTCGACCAGATTCATGAAAGTGAGACAAAAAAGCGCTTAATGAAGAATTTCTTTTCGAAATGCTGGAAGATTTCAGTAAATTAAGCCAAAACTATGAGCGAATAAATGAAGTAGATTCACATTATGGAGGTGGAAGAACACAAAGTGAACATTGAAACACCCGATAAAACTGAAGTCAAACAGTAAATGATGATGATGCTGATTGAAAATGGGCAACTTGAAACAACTCAACTCCCTTATAAATCACCAATTAAGTGCAGATTACATGAGGCTATAAGATATAGAATGAAGTTAATTTAAGCGCAAGACACCATATCTTTGCATTCTTTCACTGATCAAACATATATTGGAACGAACTACTCCATTAATAAAAATCTCCTCAACAAGTAAATCTTTTTTTTGTGCAAAACTCCTTGATATCTTGACTTTTGAATAAATACTGTCATGAATTAGGTACACATAGAAGTTCAAATTTGCACTCCGACATGTGCTGCTCTTACTAAAAACTAGATATTCTTTTGAGAGACACTCAGCGACTTATTTTGAACCAGTCTAAACGATGCATATCACCGAATTCGACATTTACAATCTCGTCGATGATATCTTTTTCTACCTCGAAGCATTCCCAAACAATGTTCAGATGTTCATCGAAAAGTTTTTATGCTATTTCTTTGAAGAAAATAGCCTTTATTTTAGCTTCAATAAAGAAAGTCTCCTGAAATACATGAGAATCTATGCGTTTTCTTCGTTAGATTCCACAATCAAGGCATCTTACAAGGATTTCGTTTATGAAATGTACAACTTCAACGAGGGATACTACCATACTATCGAAGAAGCTTAAGTGAAAATGATCGAGACTATGCCGAAAGAAGACCCGATTTAAATCTTTGGGTTGAACTTTAACGACGAAATTCTCTTTAACTATGCTAGTTCTCATAAATTTTTGAAGAATGTTGTCAAAATAGAGAAAACTTGGCATCTAGATAAATATGCTAAACTACTGTAATCACTTGATAAATTCCTCTCAAGTAGACCTATTTCTGAAGCAGAAAGACCTCCCCTTTAGAATGGAGATGTCAAGGACTTTTTCTTAGTCTAACTTGCACATCTTGAAAAGTAGAGATAAAAGCAAAAGGATACGATAACTTTCTTGGAGTCGCTATTAGAAATATTCACAATTGATTTCGATATTTCTCAAATCTTCTAAACAACTTTCAGATAAAATGAGTAGAAAACTCTAGCGGCAGATATAGATTTGCTAATATTTGAAGAAGCAACTCTTCCAACAGAAGATCTGGTTGTTTTTCTTCCTCGCTTGCAGAGACAAGGAAATGTACCTCTCATGCGTCAAGAAAGTCTAGCCTCTAGCTTAGTAAGCAGAGATTCACCCAGATAGATTGATGATATCACTCCCAGATAGCTTAATATTCCAAATGGATCTACGACATCTAATATGCGTAGGAAGAGTAACTTCTAAAATTTTGCAAATGCCGTACCAAAAGAAGAATCAAGTTCCCCTAATAATGCAATGAGATACTCTAGATCACCAGCTTTATAGCCTACATAATTCAAGATGGATTTGAACAAGCGTCATGTGTCTCCTTTTGAAAATGTAATGAACTTTGAAAAAATTTATTAACGAAACATTGTTAAACATATCATAAATAAATGACCTCCTTTTGTTTATTATTCGAATAAAACTGTTTTATCCTTTGCCTAGCCAAATAGAGGTGAAGAAGCATAAGTTCTTCAGAAGTATCTTGGGCGAGTAACAGATATCGCAACAGAAGTAAATCCATTGAAGAGGAAAGGAAGCACAAATTATCAGAGACGCATTTCAATGAGATCTGTGGAATCTCAGGGTTCTAGACTATCTTTGGGGAACAGCGTCTTAACTCCTGATCAAGAATATGCTATGGAGTTCAGCGATATATTTACAACGAGTCTGCTAAATGAACTACTGACATTAGACAGATTGGTAAGGATAAAATGAACTCTTCTTAATTTTGATTTCTTTTTACTTTGTTTACACTAGTATTCCATAATTTCCAGCGACTTGACCGATTCGATTTATCAAATAGAGCGAGGGTACCATATTCTATATTATTTACGTTTTTTGCATTATCCCCTGAGGTTATGGCTCTTATTTATTTATTTATTTATTACTCTTTTTCTTCTTAAGAAATCCACAAAATGTAAATGACCAGCACGAAGAAGGCATTTTCTCTTGCCTAAAAGAAGGAAAGTGTCCACCAAAATGGTGGAGATTATCTCTACTCTCCGAGACACCTTCGTTGATAGCTTTCATCAAGCGCATCTTGATAAACTACGACTATATTAAGTCCCTTCTAGAGCAAACTGAAATAAAACATACTATTCCCTTGCAGATCAACAACTTATTCAATCCTTCATGTATCCTTCTATCGTTTCTCTAGCATTTCTGCATGAAACAAAAGGTTTAAAATTTTATTTATTATTGATTTAATATATTAAAATGTAGTTAGAATATGTTTGATTTATCTTCTCATAGATTCATTTAGGAGAAGCTAAGTTTAAAATTAAAAAATGGATGCCAAATAAAGACCCCGAAAAAGACAAATCAGGAGGAGATTATCTAGTTTTATCTGGACTTTACATTCGAAGAGGAAAAATAGGTGGAGATCTCCTTCTTGCAGATGAAGCTGAACGAGAATTTGAGCAGTAACTTCCAACTCTTTAATTTAAAGTTGAGAAGAAACTGACGAATAAAAATCAACTTTTCAACGAAACAGTAACACAATATTTTGTATTTTTACTCAAATTATAGTCATTTTTTGTATCTAAAACACAATTAGAAGCAACGAAAGAAGCATATTCCTTTTGAATGGACTTCCTCTAATAATAACTGCGATCTAGAGCACGATTTCTATTTTGATATTCAGAACCCTGTGGAGACATTCGCTTATGATAAGGATAAAGGAAATGACAAAGGAAGTGCTATGTTTTTGAAAGATTAAACTAGTCAATTTGCAGATAAACGTTTGAATAAGGAAAACTAAGAAATGTTTGATAAGATCAATTATTAAGGTAATCTCAACAATGCTTATGCTTTGAGAGTGGCAATGCGTGATGAGAATACAGTAAAAAAGGAAATTAAAGAAGTAAATCTGCAAGAGACTGAGTAAAATTATCTGAATATCACTTAGATTGTGAGAATTCCCATAATTAATTCCCTGACGGAATCTATTTTCACATAATTTCCTGCACATTTCTATGTATATCTTCATTCCCGCAAGCCTCAGCAATATTGGGATAACAAGCGCACACATTTCTACATGACATCGATGAATCTTTGAGAGAAAAGAGAGTTGAATGTTAGGCTTAAAAATGAGAAAATCACTTTTGAAGGAAAAATAAATACATGAAAAATGTTTTGCTTCTAACTGTGTATTTTGCATTTACCATTTTCAATTTCACCTGTTTCTTCTTCTTCTTCAAACATAAAAGCCTTTAAATACATTCTAAGGGGACATTTATAAAGCACTTATAGCTGAATTATTCTTAAATTAACTCTTGAAAGTAATTTATTGAGAAAAATAAATTTTCTTGGGGATTTTTATCAAGATATTCAAATTATTTTGGGAATTTAATTTGACATTATTTGATTTTTTAGAAAGATTCCTTTGGATTTTATTTCAATCAAATACAAAATCTCACAATTTAATTTAGAAAAACAAGGGAGGAACTTGATATTGTTTTGATTAATATTGGGAAACAACGAAGAAAAGCTATTCAATAGGTTTAAATTACGCATAATTTAAATGAATTTCTTCCCAAAAGAGAAAAGATCCCCCCCTCAAAATACACTTTCTCCCCTCTCCTCTCTCACTTTTAAAATATCTCCAATGCTAAT
>Ga0302271_10001230_pt1 | contig 24960 bp, 10 predicted proteins | sample III_Bog_N1_1_FD_198767 | JGI IMG/M metagenome (GOLD analysis project Ga0302271, IMG submission 198767) | Peat permafrost microbial communities from Stordalen Mire near Abisko, Sweden - III_Bog_N1_1 | ecosystem: Environmental > Terrestrial > Soil > Wetlands > Peat | place: Sweden: Abisko... | reverse complement strand
AAATTATTTTTGACGAAGACAAACATCTTCAGCACACCTCGATGAACTCGTTGATAGCATAATTTGAGGCAGATTTCTCTTCCTGAGTGGTGTCTGCAGAGAGAGAAATCTTAAAAATGCAATCGAGAAGATCTTCTTTTGAATTTGTTGTTTGTTCTCCCCAGGGTTATCAAGCATATTTCCCCAAAAAACAACAGTTTAGAATTGAATTTCAAGCAAGTAAAAAACTTGTAGATTGTTTCGCACAAAGAACTTATTAAATTTTCATTTAAACTACAGAATCTAATAGATATTAGGCCAGCATTAATTAAATAGTAGATGATTTAATTGATAAAATTCGTTTGATGAAGAGATATTTCTGTGTGTAGGTGTATGTATGCTTATTTTTCAATAAATAACTCACTCTCCCCCTCTCCAAAATAGAAATCATAAGACCATTAATATCATAGTTTTAAATCAAAATATCTACTTATCTCCATGTAGAGACTAGCTTCACGTCACAATAGGAGTGAACTCAATGCATATAGAGAACGCATTCGGACACCTTCTGTTGAAGACGACAGAGTGTTTCCATCTGTTGTGAAGACTCAATAATCAGGATCTCAGCTGTATTCCAATCGCAGTGTTTCAGGCCATAACTCTTGCAATTTGCAATATTACTTTCGTAAGAATCTCGCGATGTTTAGCTAAAACATTGAAGAAACGAATGCAACAAAAGTTCTGTCTGTTGAGTAAAGTTCAGTTGGAACAAATCAAGATGAAGTCTCTCCAAACGAAAGAAGGTGGGGTGCAGGAAATACCAAAGCATCCATGAGTTGCTAGTTCTCCATGAGAAATATTCAGCGAAAAGGAGGAATCAACTAATAATAAGGATTGTTTACAGAATCGGAAGAAATAACTGAAATATCCAGAATACCTCCAAGGGAGAGGCAATCTTTTGAAGCAACTACTTCCTCTTCTTCTACGTCTGCTATGTCGATTGAAGCAAGAAGGAACTTTGAACAGTTGAAGTCCTTAAATCAATTTTCAGCCTCCAAAAACAAATTCAAAACACCCAAAAGCAATTATACTAATAATAGTACAAAAGGAGAAGAAACAAAATAGCACCAGTAATCTTAGTAGTAAATGTTAGTTTTGCCAGTGAAAATGATCACCACGAGATTATTATCAGCAAAGAGCATCAAGCCAAGAGGATAGTTAAATATCCCTTTTCAGTTGAAAGACATTGATGATGAAAAAGATAAGGAGAAGACATTCATACCCATTTCAGTTGTAAAAATTAGAGAAAAAAAGAGAAAAGTTTATCTAATTACTTATTTTTTTGATTTTCTCAAAAGGAAAGACAAACACACAGTGAGAGATTATCAATACCTAAGTCTATTTCGGAAAGCAAGAGTAGTGCTCGACTTGGATTTGCTAATAAATAAGATCAACTTAATTACCAAGGAAAAGTCAACGAAGAAATATATGAAACACCATAATTTCCTGAGTCAACAGCAACGACGAGTACTGATAATAAAGTAGTTTCTGCTGAATAAAGTCTACCAGCAATGAAGCTTAAATGTCGAAGTAGTAATAGTCATAGTAATGGCACGACTAAATCGTTTCCAAAGACAATCAGCAGTAGAGTGCTGAGTAATATACAGTGCTCAATGTAACTCAGGAAAATATTACATAATAATGAATAATCAGATTAATCGAACAATGTATTTGTCCCGTTATAACATCAGAATCAGTAGCAGCAACAAAGCCAGCAAATCTAAAGATAATCAGAATAATGCAACTAATAATAATTCAATAGATTATCTACAATTTCTAATGAGAATATCTAGTAGCAATACACCAAATCATCCTTAGAATAATGGCCGTAACCCATAGAAACAACTAAATCAACTCAATTTTTACATTAATAGCAGGCACCATCCCCTTAATTATCGCAATAGCAGATTTTACAGTTTCTCAAACCACTGTCAAATATATCTTCGTTTTCAAAAGGTTTAGTTCTTCAAAGCTAAGAGCTTCTCTCTGCAAGGAATTATGACAACGAGCATGATCGCTCGCAACAATAGAGACTTATTTATAAAAAGTAAAGGAACCTATCTGCAGGAGGACCATCTTCTTCGTCATCATCTTCTACGACCAAAAAGAGATTGCTCATTAAAACAATTAACCCATTCAAGAAAATAGAAAATACTTCAACACAGCAACAGCAATAGTGTTCCTAGCTTTCAGAATGCAAGCAGTCTTCTTCGTCTGCAAGCAAAACCAGTAGCAGCAGTGCTTAGAAAGAAAGATTGCAACAAGAGAAGATTAAATATTAAGATCCATAACATTTTTTTATGGAATTTCAGAAACAACAATAAACGTTCTTAGAATAAGAACATTATTAATAATATTCTTAATTCCCTCTAAACTCGAAGGTTCTCTTGAAAACAGTCAATAATCTAGAACCAACTCAATAATATTAGTTATCTCCCATCAATCCTTAGTTGGATTCTTAGAAAATCTACAGCAACCAAAATAGAGTTCAATCTGCAGTAGATTACAAAGACAGGCTATCTTTAAATTCAAATTAATATCAAATTATTAACAAAAACGATTAGAATAATTCGAATAGACTCTCATTGTAGATCAAACAAACCTTATCTGCAACTCGAAAGCGCACAGAAAATTAACCACAAGAAAAATATTGTAAAATTCAAAGATCTACATCATCAACAGCTAAATAAATTAGTGGAAAAGGGGAGAATGTAAAATCTGCTAATGCAGAGAAAACATAGGAATGCAGAAAACAGGAGGAGAATAAATATTATTCAGCACCTCTTCAATTAGATCATTGTGATGGTAACTCAGAATGGAATAAACCACAAAAATAAGAAGGACTGCTATCTTAAGAAATTCGATTATTCTATTCCAAACGAAATAAAGAAAATCAAGACACTCCTGAGTTGTTAATTCATAATCCAACAAACTCAGAAATAGCTGGTTGGAGAGATCAACAACTTAAAAGAACTACTTAGTCCTCTGAAAAAATGCACAAAAAAACATCTACATCATCATCATCCTCTTAGTTAATTCCAAATCAATCTATTTCTTAAATACCATCCTAAGGCGTAGGTAATTCCATGGCAGAATTAGCTTAGGATCTGCACGATCTCAGACTTAGTGTCTAAATTGAAAACATCGATCATCATTTCGCATGTCTAAATAAGAATCTTCTGAAGCAACAAATGAATAATAAGAACCATGCGAAATATCCCAACTAACAAGATAATCATGGAAATCATTAACGATAAGAATGCTCTGAAGATGATTTTCCAAGTCGATTTCTAGATTAAATTGAAAGTTTTCAGATAGAGTAGTAGTCTGCTAAAGAACAGATAAATAAACCAATCGAGATATAAAAGGGATAAACTGATGGTGAGTCTAAGAGGGAGTTGGAGAATAAGTCAGGACAATACATATTTGAGTAATAAAGTGTCTAACAGTTGGAAAAAATGAAAGGATCGAATTTAAGATCATCCTCATCTGAAATATTTAAACATTAGTCAGATCAATTCAGCTAGATTTTCAAACCGGATAGTAATCAATAGTCATTTCTGAGTGATCATTTACTCTTTGAATCCATTAGTTAATCGCTAGTTATTGAAGATGGAAGTGAGAATCTCAATTTTAATCAGAAAAATTAATAAACTTCAAATTATATAAAAAGAGCAAATAACAAAGAGATAGCTAATCCTAGAGACAATGTGGTCTCCGCTGATGTGGCTATCATTCAATCAAGCAGTACTCAAAGCTCAAATACTCCAACAGACATAAAATAACTTATTTCAAGGGAGTTGCCAATGAAATAGGATGATAATGAAGTTATCAGAATTTCTTCTCCTTAATTGCAATAACGAATACAATAATTAAAAGCATCTTCTCCAGTTTCTCAACTGAATTAGATTTATAATAACTAAAGTTAATAACTATATCATGGCTTACCTTTACCAAAACCTGTTAAGCATGTTAATCAATTCAAAACATCTCCTTTTCGGACATCATTTGATGGGTAGAATTTCATCAAACCATTTTAATAGCAATAACATAATTAAGATTAAGGAATTCAACGATTTTCACTAAACTAAGAGCAGGCAGCAATATTTCCTAAAGCAAATTCAAGATAGATTAGCAGTAAGAAACTTAGAAAATCAGATTCTGGAAGCACAATCTCCAATAGCTTCAAAGAAATCAAAATATCATGAATGTGCTTCTTTGCTTATTTTTGCAACTTTTTGAAGCAAAATCTAAACTATTCTTCGATTATAAAACCCCCCACAACAATTGAACATTTTACATATTTATTGAGTTTGTTAATTGCTTTAAATAATGTCAATATTTTTTGTTTTTAAGTTTGTTTTTAAAGTTCAAAACGAAATATGAATTGCATTCTTTTTTGCTTTGGTCATCTTATAATTTCAGAACTAATTCAAAGCATTCCTCTTCTTGCCAATAAATGAGCAATAAGCCCAAAAGAAAGGCCTCCAAGATGTCCTGCATGGGATACTCCGTCTTGTGCTTCAAAATAATATGTTGTGTATGCAAGTATTCCTGCTGCAAAAAGCCATGCTGGTACCGGAATCACAAAGAAAAGGAGAATTTTGGTGTTTGGAAAGTTTAGCGCATAGAATGCAAGAATCGAGTAGAAGCTAGAACTTGCACCTAAGGAGTACTTGGATTTATTATAAGGATTGTAATTTGATTGTGACTAAGCGAGAATGAAGGCAGCCCCGAGGAGAGCACCTCCTAAATATAATTTCGCTAGAACTGAAGGCCCGAAATAGTTCTCAATGAATGATCCGAAGAAATAGATGCCAACCATATTAGTCAGAATATGATTGAGATTAGTGTGAGAAAAGCTATGAGTAAGAATTGTATGCACATACCCCTTGGAGACATTATCCCTGCTTAACATGAAGTTATTCAAGAAAGTTCTATATGGGATTATTCCTGTGTTGTAGAGACCATAGACTGCAACATTTGCACCGATTATCCAGGCATAAAGTGGAACATTTTATAGCGGCTATGGGATCATACGTCTCATGCTGGTAAACTAATATCTACTGGTTTATTAGAGCTGTTGTCCTGCATTTTTAGCTGCATTGGACATTTTCATCCATCCTCTCCAGAACATTCCTGTTATTTTTGTGATTTTGAAAGTAGATTTGGAAGTTGGTTTGTTTCGTTTTTTTGAGAGATTTTAAATAATTTGATGAATGTTTGTATATTCCTTTAGGTTTTCAAAGATTATTATTGCAAGATATTCTTTTTCTTTCTTCTTATTGCTTATTTAAAATTTCTTGAGTGAAGTGCTAGTTGTTTACAAACAAGAAAATAGTTTAATTAGCAAATTTTAAGGTACTTTATGAAGATTAAATCAAAAAGTTAAGAACTATCCATATCATAAATTAAACTTAAATAAAAAACATGTCTATTTGGAAAATCTTTGTTCTGCTTTGTTTTCAGTCTTTATCCCAGCAAGGCAATAGTGTTTTCGGCATTTATTTCTATCAAAACATCCTTGAGCTTTTTCACGAATGAGCACTAGCAGTTCTACCAGTTGTTCCTGCTGAGTGTGGACTAACTTTCCTAGTAGCAAATTCTCCCGAAGAAGAGGAATTATTTGTCGCAGAGTTAACAGATGAAGATGATGATCCTCCCCAGCTACCACCACTAGATCCACTAGAATAATATCTCCCTGATGAATATGCACTATGATCTTTTTTTTCAGAACCAATACTACCAGCTTATTTCATATCACCTTCAAAAGGTTGGAACCCAATTAAAATAACATTGTCTCTTTCCCAAGCTTAATCATCGTTGAGTTCATCTTTCGGGATATCAAATATCACCTATTATGCTTGGACTAGCTTATCATACTGCTCAAGTATATTTTTCTTAACAATTAGAAAATCTTGTTTGTCATAATCTTTCAGATATTTTGTCGATTCTTCAAGAGAAACAAGTGGCAGATTTGAATGAATCTACTATGATCCGTAAATACTTTATCGAAGTTTACCTGATAAGCTTGAATTCTCCAGCGAAAGTTGAATTTTAGATCCTTCAGTTCCTCCTAAAAAATATGGTAACACTGAGCTACCTGTGCCAGTAATCTTATTCAAATCCTCTCTGAACAGCAACCCACAGGGTTTACCATGTACTATCCAGCTGGAGATTGTGATATATCTTGTGGAGTGTAAGTCACTTGGAATGAATCTCTAAAAAATTGGTGGGTACACATAACCTAAAAATGCAGATTTCAAGAATTCCTTTTTTTCAGTTTCTTCAGTATTATCGCAAAACGCAATGTGCTCACCCTCACGAGCGTATTTCTGCTTTGAAAGAATATTGTAATTATCTAACTCAAACGGATGTAGTTGAGTGTCAATCAGTAATTAGGAGTTTGGATACATCGCCTTAAGAAGCACACTCATAGCTTTATTTGACATGAGGATCTTCCAAGCTGGTTCTAGCATTATTTATACAGGATGATTAATGAAATCTTTGCTTTGAAATATCGTTCTAGGTGATTCTGAAGCTAGCCACTCAAGCGGATATTATCTCCAAAACAAAGTTGAGTTGTATTCACTTGGGACAACGCACAAATCAAATTAGGAGATATTTTCAGTTCTAGTTTAGATAGAAGACGACTCTTATGAAGATTATCCTTGCGCTCCACTCGCTAGTTCTTGCAGGAATTGCTATGTACAGTCATCTTCTAGATTGCCGTTGTTGAAAAAACAAATATTTTTCTTGTTAGATTTACTCAAGATTCGCTGAAATCCTTCTAGCAAACTACTCTCAAGTGTGTTAAATTAACTTAACCCAGTGAATTTTGCCCACTCTCTTTATGCGGGACCTGCTTCTAATATCCCTGAAGGTGTATCGCCATTGCATTCTAGAAACAATAATTGTCCTTATCTGTCCATGAGAAAATCATATCTCGACATTAAATCGATTTCACGTCTCGCCCATGATTGTCTAATCATAGGGATCAAATCTGAAGGTATATCGAATACTTTCTATAGGATTTCGTCGTCGTTTATTGCGAAATCAGTTGCTTCCAAGCACATGTTATGCAGCTCATAAGTTGCGGTGATCACCTCTGAGAACTTCTTATTCGAAATATCATAAGCGACTCCATCTATCCAGTAGTCATCGAAGCTCCTACCAAAGAGTATGCCTTTCCATTCGATGCCAGTTATATTGTGAAAATTAAACTTTATTTCTTTGAATCGCTCCTTTAAGCCTTCAAAAGAAGGTACTTTTACTCTGCTTATATCTTCTGTGTTGTCTGGTTTTTCGTTGGCAGTTTTCCTTTAATAGAATGGGAGATACATATCAGCAGCTAGAAGGCCTCCAAAAAACAGCAAAGAGCCTTTGAATTGATATGCATATTATAAAGTTTTTTTCATTTTCTTTACTGGATTTGAGTTTGTTTGTTTTTTTATCTGTTAATTACAAAATCAACAATACTAAGTTGCCGCGTTTAAGCACAGATCAATTTGAAATAAAATACTATTTTACGAACTAATATCTAATTGGATGAAATAGAAAGACAAGATGCTTTTAAGCAAAAGCGAAATAGAAAGTTAATTAGAAAAGCCTAGAGAAATTATCAATCTTTTTTGGGATTAAAATAACGAATTGAGAAGTAATAAATTAGCTGTTGTTCAATCTCTTAATTAAAAATAAAACTTTTTATTAGTATATAAAGGGTAGTTTAAGAGCCTTATTGTTTCTTTTAGTAGGCTTGAAACTTAATTGCTTTACATTATTTTAGGACAATACAACAAAAATTAGGGTTAACTCTTAAGCAAGAATTGATTACTACAAAAAGATATGTCCATAACAAAATTTCATAATCTACTAATATCAAGGTCAAGTATCCTCAAATTTACAAAACAGAATCTTTGATGAAAAATACATCTAAAAGTTATAAATAAAACTATTTCATTTTCTTTTAATTCTAATGCAAAAGACTTTACAAAAATGAAATAAAAAATTGAAACATTGCATCTTCAAATCTTTCTTTGTTCTTCATTCATTTAGAAGATCAAGGAAGATATTGAAATTTCGATTATCAACTGCATAAGCTTCATCAAAACCAGATGCTCTGAGGAATTAAAGTCTAATGTTTGTAATATTAGCCATTTTATTTTCTTTGGAATCAAATCCTCTTCCAAGTTCTGAAATATCAAATGCCTTAGCAGTTGCAATTATTGCAATTTTCTTGTGAGACTTAGTGTGAATAATGAGATCAACTAAGCAGTGATGAAAATCAACGCATTCTTCGATGGATTCAATTTACTCTTGCTTGATTTTTCTTATAAATTCAATAGCTGATTCTTTCGTCTGTTTCTTCCTAGTTTGGAAGTATTATTTCAAAGTTTACACCCTTCTATCAGCTAATTCAGCTATTTCTGGGCACTCCTTAAATAGCTACGTGCCATTCACAAGGAATAACTAAGAAATCATCATCAAATTATTTATATTATCTATTGTTAATAATTGGCTAATAAATTGCTATTTCAGAAGTTAAATGCTTGATTCAAAAAGGACTTGCTCTTGCAACTTAAAACTCGAATCTGAGAATGCCACCAAACTAAGTAAAAGTGCGTTCACACAATGAGTTTGACGCTTCACAACCTCCTGGAATTCAATGTACTTAGGGTGTTTGTCAATCATCGCTAAAGAAGGTAGTTCTAATGCATTTATGAAATGAGATGATGCGCTACTAATTTTTTCTTCTTATGCTTTCGCTCGCTCTATTAGTTGCTCCTCTATTTTCTTGATATCCTAGGAGAATTCAAGCTAATCAATCCCAGGATCTTCCAAAGAAGATTCTTTTAGTTACTGTTAATCGAATTTCTCCTTGATTTCTGCAAATCTCAGCGCCTCTTCATATTTCGTGAAAACCTCCGATAAAGCATATCTTTAAAGATATTTCTTAAATCTTTATTCAGTTGCAGCTGAATCCGACAGCAGTTCTCTTAGCTAAATACCTATTTTGATTAGAACTGAAGCTCCTAATTTATGAGTAACTTAGCAGACATATTTAGTAGCTTTGAGTAATATTTTATTCAGATCCTCTTAGCCTCCATCGCTCAGAATGTATTTGATCTTAAGATTGTCTTCCAATTTGTAAAGTAATTCAAATATTTCCTCTAGATTTTCTGGTTTTGTGAGATTAAACTGCACATTAATCTTTTGAATTGCCATTTCAAGGGTCTTAACGAGAATATTCTATGAATCTAACTTGAATTCTTAAATTTCATTACTATTTTCTTCTGCTTTTAAAATGCATTCGATCAGGAAATGTGAGATATGCATGAGATTATCATATCCGATGTTCTCCAAAGCCACAAATGCTCTCAGACTATGAAAAAATTAACTTCCTTGATCTTTTCCAATAAAAACCTATGGATTCTTCAGCAGATATCCAAATGCATCTCTAAGCTAAGTAGGTGTATCTCTGCTAGGGAGACTCTTTAGTTGCTAAGCTGCACTAACAAGTTCTGATATTCGCTAAGGAATAAGCTTCGAGAACTTCTCCTACAATGTTTTTTCAATTTTCGGATGGAAATCCAACTAATAGAAAAACGCACAAAATTTCAACAAATTCTTGATATTCGTTTTACTAATCACATCTCCTTTTTCCATGTACGCCAAGACTCGATTGAGGATATCATTCTTCTCATTTTCCTTATCCGAGTTGAACTTTTTATTATTCAATTGCAGGTAATGAAGTGTGTTGTACTAAAAGAGTAACGTAAAATCAGTTGGTGTCAAATAAACAAATCGCCTTAGCACAGCTTAGTTTAGTTTGAGATGAAAGGAACTATCAAAGAGTTCTAGATTTAAGCTCACAATAGTCAAGGACAGTAATTATGTTCTCTTGAATTGCATTAAACTAGGCGCTAATTTCTTCATAGCTAGCTAAACGACTTTAGAATTTGTTTTAATATCGCCGTGTTTTGTCAGAGTTGCCTTCATATCGCTGAGATTCTTCAGAAAATGAAATAATTGCAGTTCGTTGAAGAGTAGGATGTTGTTATCCCTTGCAAGAAGGTTAAATACGTTAACGAAAAGCTCTGATGGTAAAGTGCTGAGTCCACCAGCGTATTTTTTAAGTCGAATTGCTCGGAGAATTAAATTCAAAGAATCTGGATTCATGTCTTCGAGATTGTCTCTGATTCTCTCCACTAAATCAACAAATTTCTTGTTGTCCCAGAGGCTATTTATATTGTTTTCTTCCTTAATATTGGTGGTGTGTTCTCCGTTTATTTTTTGCTTGTGGATATTGAAAATCACCTTAAATTTCCTTAATCGAAGCATTGAATAAAAGATCATGACTAAATGTTGAGTTTCATGACATTTTGGATATAACTACCATAATTCCCTTTCTTATGAGCATCTCATGATTTCACAAGATAATTATCTTGAACGAATTTCCTTGCTACTGCTGGTTTTGGTACTAGTACCTTCTGCTTATTAAGGTGAATATGTCTATTCTTAACTACCCGATTGATTCTCATTTCGCTATTTTTGTTAATCCTTTTCCTTAAAAGTGCTTTTATTGTTAGACTTCGATTCTTCCACTGAAGCATGCACTTCTTTAGTAACTTTTGAAGAACTATCCTTCAATCCTTCTTTATTAATAAGATCTGGTTATGATTCTTGAAAAGAGTTAGATGGTGATGTGCCTTCTCTGAACTTTTTGAGATCAATAATGACCCTCTTCGATGCGAAACCGTACCTAAGATGGTGCAAGCATATTAGCTAGCAAGGAGAATTCAAGATTCTCAAGGTTTGAAACCTTCGAATCATCTATATTTTGAAAGTGATAAACGCGATATATGTAGTAGTTAGTTTTAGCTTTCAGAATTAAACAAACTCAGCGAATATTTTTGATTAATTTTTTAGGAGATGATACATTTTTTTGTTCATCCCCCCAACAGAAATACAGAAAGAAAGTTCCTAAATCGTTCTTAATAATCATGATATCTTCGACATTTTAAGATACATTAAGGAATACTAATTACATTGAATGAGTAAAGTTTTATCCCTCTGCTTTTTGTTTAGTTTTTAATGCTAATTTAAATCAAATTTGAATGTGAAAACATTTAAATTTTTAAATCAACCACCATTAGATTAACAGACAAGCAATTCTGTATTTCCCTAAAAATCTTTAAATTTTCTCTTATTTATTCATATTTTTCCCATGTTCCATTTCATAGATAATATTTGAAATAATAATTTACCAGTTATTTCTTCTCAAAACCCAAAAATATTTTTTATTTTTTTAGCTTCTCCCGCCTCTTTTAGTCATTTCATGTGTCTATCAATAAGTTATTTTTCTTTGATTCTTTCCCTGATACCTTCCAAAAGCTCTTCTTTACAATCAGAATTCAATTTTAGAGCCAATCTTGCCTGAATTAATTTACAGTCTTATTTTTATCTATTATCCTTGAAAATTGAAATAGAAAGTTAATTATCGAATAAAAAACTTAATTATTGACGTTCCAAGCTATTACCATTTGATTGATTGGAGTAGCGATTACAACTTTTAATTTCTGTTCTACCTTGTTTCAGGTAACTAGATACATCTTCGTTTCGGGTAAAGGGGATACTAATATACTTTTAAAGAGCGATTTTGTTTCATTTTAACAGCTGGAAAAAGTTTATTTTCATGAGGAAACCTCACATCTAGCAGGGGGATTAAGAAATTAAAGAAATATGATGGCTCAGATCACAAGAAACGAGAGTTCAAAGTGGCTTGGAAAAATAAAAAATAATTAAAAAACAAAAACGAATCAAACAGAAGGACAAATAAAAGGAACGCTTCACTTTTCCTTCTACGATTCAAGAAGAGTCTAGTCGATAAATCAGAGTATCCTATTATCTACAGGCAGCCATCAGAAAATCGCATTGGCTCATATTTCAACATCCCTGGGTAGCGAGACAATGCATAATTATTCGACTTAGGAAGAAGAAGAGAGATCTTCACAATTAGATTCTACATTACATTTTACTCACTCTTAATCAAAAATCACTGATATGCATGAAAGTACTTATGGAATGCTATCCTTGAACGAGTATTCTCATAGCTAAAATGAAGGTGAGATGGAATATCCCTCTGGATCTCAGATTTATTAGAATGAAGTTCTAAAACAGCTTAATTCCTCGAGAATGTCAATTTAGCAAGACAGACACTTTGAAAGATCTTACTCCTCTTCTTCAGAAGACCAAAAAGAAGCACTTGTAGATGATTCCAACGACATCAACTACTTCAGTAGTCCTAAAAATTTCTCTGGCTTTCAAGATGACCGAGAGTATGATCAAAATTATTAAGATTATTACTAATAATCATAAGAATACTCAAATAAAATACTTTAACCTCTGATCTTGAGACAATTTAGTGACAATCCATATTCTAACAATATTCAGAGAGGGTCTTTTCTTGAGTTTTAAGAACAAGGTGATAATATCCAGTTATTTTAACAAAACGATGTCCTTCCAGAGCTTTTGAAATGCTATTCAAATGAAATAAGCTCTTGTTACATTCCTTAAGCCCTAGATTCTGGTAAAAAACATATTTCTGTTAAATCTAGCTTTGATTAACGTGAAATAATTTCAACTGAAATCAGTCTTCAGATTAACAAAGAACATGTCATGAATAATAATCAATCATTTCAGAAATATTCATAAAATACTTCGGAATCATCAGTTCTCTCATCTAACTTCAAAGAAACTCAATCCTAAATCGTTATTAACTGCCAAAACAGGAAATAAGATAATATTATCCACGGAGATTTACCTGAAATTCCTTTTTCTGGTGCAAGTTAATTCTAAGCCAATTTATAGAAACATAATATGGAATTTAAACAGTCTTTTATCAGAAATGATAAGAATTAACTCTCCTTGGAGGTAATTAATCAACCAAACCCAGAAGAAAATTTGACTTACAATAAGGTATCCTAATCTACCTCAGAAGCGTCGGCTATTCACTAAGAAATGAAATAGAGTATATCTTATCTTTAACTTGAAGAGAGCGAACCTCGATCTGCATCTACATCAACATCGTCAAGTATAGTAACAGTAAACTTAAAAAATGTATCCTCCCCTTTTCCTAATGAAAGCTGTTGTCCTCAATCTGAAAACTCAGAAACCCCAAACAAGCTAGCCAAAAAGGTTGGAGAGATTAATAAAAAGAACATTGTTAGAAACATCATCAGAGCGTTTAAAAGGTACTTTCTGAACAAAAGAGCTAAACCGCTCACACCTTTAGTCTTCTTTCCCAATGAAAGAATTGACGAATGCCGCAGCAAATTCAAAAGTTTTTTCAAAGACAAGAAATTCAACAACTCAATTCTGAAGAGACTCATTACTGACAAACTCTACGGTCGAATATTTGAATATTTCTTGCAAAATCAATCGGACAATTATATTGCCGTTTCGAATGTCAAAGCGAAGGACTCGCATAAGATATTTGTAGATTATCTGCTAGTCTGCTTCTAAGATTCATTGCTGCTTGATAATATTGAGACATACACCAAAAGCTTATGATTTTTTTAAGAATGGACTAACTATTCATTAGTTACATAATAATTTATATGCTTGATTTGAGCATCTTCTTGTTTACTTTTATTTTTCAAATGCCTTTTTATTTCAGCTAATCTTTCAGATTTAGGAATGTCCATTCAGTTTAATTAAATATTTATTTAAATGTTCTACTAACGCATTTCACTGTGAGAAATAGAAGTGGCATTAACAAAAATAGAAAAAAAGTGTTTGCTCTTTGACTTAATTACTTATTTTTGCAAGAATTATCATAATTAGTTTACACTTTGCTAGCTTGATTTTCCCAAAAATTAGTAGTAATATCATAAATCAATTTGAGATTTGCTTATTAAAAGAATAGCTGGAATAAAGCTATTAATAAATGATTAGTATTGGCCAAATTTAAAGTCAAAGCATTTGGTATGTTGGAACATGATTTTAGTGCAGCTGGCTTCAGGAAAATGTAAAGGAAGTAGAATAAATTATTGTTTATTATTTGAAGTTTTAAGGAAAAAAAATTAAAAAAACAATGAAAAAATATGAAGGTTGCTTTCAATGTTCTTTCTTGAATAATACAAATTGATGGTTAAAATGGACGAAATTGATATAAAATTTGATTTCTTTATTAGATTTAATAAGAATCTAGGTACACACACATTCATAAACTCATGTTCTCTTTGTTTATCTTTTCATATTAATAGAATCAATGTGTTCTAAGAAGGGAGATACATCCTTTGGAATATTTTTAGGATTTCTTGATAATTGAATTGCTTTTATTTAAATAAGCTTTCTCTTATTCATTGAAAAAGCATATTTAATTATCAAGTAGATAAGATTCAATTTAAAAGCAGTAGTACTTGTTGGCAATTTATCTCAAATATTAGTAGAATTTCAATTGAAAAAATATCATTTTTTTCGTTTATTACTACTCCATAAGCGCATCTAAGCATAGAAAATTAGAAGTATCTATCTTTTTTGTAAGTTTACTGATCTTAAGCACCTCATTTTTCATAACAAAAAATTTAAATCACTAGAGGCCAAAAAGCTAAATTACTTAAAAAGTGCTGACCAATTAAACACAAGATCCCTATGATTATTACTAGATTAATCTTAGTTTTTATTGAATTTAGCATATATGTCATAATCGAGAAGAGCAAAGAATATCTTCATTTTTCTTGTTTTTCTACTGAGGAACATCAACAAAAGTACATTCATAATATGTAGCTCATAAGACACTTTTAGGATAGGGCAGTCAATTGAGTTATTTAAACTAATGTAACTTCTATGTGAACCTCCTTGTCTTTTTCTTAGTTATAAATAGTTTTGTTTTTACTTGCCTCAATCTGTTTATCTATCTATCTATTTCAAATCATCATATGCCAAAAATAAGCTCTTCGTTGGTTTGTTTTTCCCATGAGAGGAATTAATTTAATCAAAGAGAGACGCGCTTTAGAGTTATTTGTTTTTGTGATAGAATCTATTTTTAGATATTTAATTAAAATCCCACTAGACAGGCAGAGGAAAAGTCTTAAATTAGATTAGCCTCACTAATTAATTCCCCAAGAATCTCTTTCATTTTAACTTGGATCTAAAAATAGTTTTTCAGGAAAGATTTGTGGCTAAAAATAGCAAAACTCCCCCCTTTTATTAGTTGAAATGAGCATCGTTTATGCTAAGTCACTGTTAAATACCTGATAATTCAATTAAACTCAATTTGAATTCACTCTTTTTACAACTTTGTTCTTAAAACGCTCTTGCTATTCTTCCTTGACCAGATTGCTAAAATATGGTTTAACCAAAGAAATGAGGAATTTAACTGAAATAAAATGAAATAAAGAATTAAAGCTTGTATTATCAAACTTACTTTTCTCTTAGTAACCTTTCTACAGCAAATTCTAAAAATAGATATTGCCGCCAACACCTTAAACCAGAGTGTAAATTATCCATATTTAAAATAATCCATTATTCTCCATCTAACGCTCAAAACTCCACTTTCTGCTTATGCATAAATACAATTGAGACTTAATTAAACAAGATTTTAGAGATAGAACATGTCGAATGTGCTGATAACTTTTGGAGATTTAGTGATCATCATTATAAAAGGACCCTTTATTATCGCTTTTAAATGCGAAAGATCATGAGAATGTAAAACGTAATTAATCTAGATAATTTCAAGAAATTCTTCCGGAATGACGACCAGCTTTGACTTTAAAACGAACCTTTCCCAATAAATTTAATTTCTAATATTTTTTTTTGGAGCAAATACTTACCAAAACGAATAATTATTTGTAAATATTCTCATAAACCGAAAAATATTCTGTGCATCTTCAGCCTTTTTTCAACCCAGCAATGGAACCCTTTTCATACTAGGGTAGTTGTTGTTGGAATAATAACGAAAATAGAACCAATAATTGTGGATTTAGCAGCGCACAAAAAGAAATATGTTCTTAGAACTATCAGTTGACACAAGAAGATTAAGGAATAAATGACTCTAGAATGGAATTTCCTTACTACTACGATAATTTGTACATTCTTGAAAAGGAAACATAGACAGACCCATAAGAGCATCCGAACGATTCTGCTTTTTGTAAGACATTTGATTTTATTGTCTGGTTGTAATCTTGTTTTTTGACTTTTATTTTATTATTTATTTACAAAAAAGATTGCTCTTAGGAAAAGAAATTCCAAGAAATGAATGAATTTTCAAATTCAAATCACAAAGATATCTCAAATGCACCAAATCAACCTATTTCCTGGATATTTGAAGGACAGGAAAGATTCTTGAAATAAGAATGGAAATTTAAGTGTTTGGAAGAAGAATAAAAATATTAAAAGCATGGACAATAAGTATCATGCATGTTTGAACTTGAGAAGGAGCTACCAGCAGACAATTAGTTTTATAATAGCAATGATAAATTTTCTAGTTTTCCATAACTTATCGAAAAAGAAGATTCTCAAGAATAATGGCAATCCATCTCATATCCTCTGTTTCTCTCAGGGCAGCTATCTCCTCTATTTAAGAGAAATTCAATATAATACCCAATAACTCCGCCTGTGTCTCCTATGAATTTCAGGGGATTTGAAGGAAGATAATCATAATTATTTTTTGGACTCTTGGAGGGAGAAATTGAATAGTAGTATGAATCTTAGAAATCACCGCTTAATTTAAATAATTCTCAAGGATTTGAATAAATTTCTAAGGATTCTTAAAAAGATAGATTAGAAGGAAATACAAGTTTTGAAGCTCACATTTCTGATTAGAATTGTGAACAAAATTATGAGATCATTTCAGACCATAGTGAATAGAATGACATCAAAAACAATGAAGATTTCATGAAAAACAATGAAATAATAGTTTAAATCAACCAAGTAGCTCTTGATGAGCCTAAAACTGCAAAGCTGAAATATTCATCTTCTAATAATATCACTATTAATAGTCAAGGCTATGAACCCTAAAAAGGGAGGATCAGAAATAATATTTATTAAGGTTCTGATGAATTACATCACTCTCCTGAAAACTATGAGGATATTGGTAAATTAGGCAAGAAAAACATTGTTCGTAATCTACTTCGTGCATTTGCTCGATTCTTCTTTGCCAAAAACAGTCTCAAGGATTCTTCGTTATTAGGAGCATAAACGGAGTCTGAAATCAAAACTCAATTCAGAAGATACTTCCATTAAAAAGGTTTTAATAATTCCGTCATCAAACAGCTTGTGCAGCATCCAACATATGGGAAAATATTCAAGTATTTTTTAGAAAAACAAGCCATGGATTATCTAATGCATTCCAATGTAAAAGCCAAAGAAAACCATTAGAAGTTCATAGAATATATTCTGTCTTGCTTTGATGACATCAAACTTCTTCGAAACTTAGAAACATACTCCAAACTCAGGATTTGTTGAGCATTAACTTATATGTAATTATTCTTTTGCACTCCATAGTCAGTGCATTCAATTATTTTTATATATTCGAATGAGTTTTCCCTTGGAAATTCAAGAGAAATCTAATAATAATCTTTTTAGTACTAATTTAAATCGGCATGATCTACTATTATTGATGGCATGCAATAAAATGATCTTTTTTCTCTCCTAAAACCAAAATTTAAAAGCATCTAGCATGCTGCAGTTTTAAAACAAAAGAAAAAAAGAATAATAATAAAAACACTTACATACATCAAACATATCTCCTTTTCCCCATTCATGAGATTTTATTTTTCTCAGCCATTGCTTTTTTATAATTTTCAATCAGAAAAGCGAGCTACGATTCGTCTATCACGAATTCTTGCTTTTATTAGTCCCACTAAAATTTATCTTTTTAACCTAAAGTTTAGAATAATTATCCCTACTCTTTCGATGAGTATTCCTACTATTATTATTACTTCTCATTTGTTGTTTGGAGGATTTATTTATTCCCTGCGTTAATCTACTGTGATTAGATTAGCTGTTATGGAAAAATACTATTCACTTTACAAGATTAGAATTCTGGATTTTAATTTTGATTTTCCTCTCTTTCTTCTAAAAAGATAACTCGATCATTATCTTGGCATTATGTCCTCAGCATTTCCTCCATACTGCATATGCTAGCATTCTTAGGTGGACCAAATATAAATCCTTCTTATCCTTGCTAAACTGAAAAATTACTATTTTTTCTTGCATAGGAAGAACTCGGTGATGCACTCATCGAAATCTTACTTTTTTCTGGATCCTCTGCATTATTTGCATTACTCTTATTGGATAGTTTCCTTTGAGGGTTTAAATTAAGCTGCACTGATTAAGGAAGAGAACTAGGTAGATCTTGTAAAGTTGAAGACAAGTAGAACGCTTTTTAAAGACTAACTTCTGAACTGAGACAAGATGGTTTCTGCTGGCTTATTTCGAAACTGATTGTCTATGAATTATGCAATGATTGCTCGTTATTATTGTTAATGTTGTTGTTGTTCTTCTGCTAAATCAAATTATTTTTCTTCATCATTTGAAGTTACGTAGCTAGAAGTACATTCTTCAATCCTTCTTCAAGTTAATTCTTAGATGATTGTAGATCACTAATTTCAGAACTTAATCGCGATATGATTTCTTCCTATTCACTGATTCTCCGTAACAACACCATTATCTAATTATTCCTGTCCATTGAGTCTTATTATAACATAGTATATCCAGATTGATTCCCAAATAGTTAAGAACCTGAATTTCCTCGATTGTAATTCATTCCACAAGGGATATTATGTTGCTGCTACTCAAGAAATTATTCCAGATTACTATTTTAGCAAGCAAGCGGCACTTGAACTGGCAGCCCCTAGAGATATTTGCTCTTTTCCAGTGTTAGTTCATTAGCTAGTCTCTTAATATGAGCTATTTCCTAATAATTTCATAAAAAATATTGTAAAAACAAAATTTTAATTCCCTTGCTTTTTTTGAATAAAACTAAACTTACAAGTGGTCTGAGCTCTGCAGTACTATCAATTTCCTTTTAGAGCTACACGATCTTCTCCTAGAACTGTTAATTCTCTGTTAGCAATCTATGAAGATGCTATCTTTACAATGCATCTCTAAGATGATATTTTGTTTTAAGTTCCCTCATTCTCTTATCTTGTTCTTCACTCCAAATGCAACATTTAGCACAACTCCAATGGCTAGTACTCTCAACAAGACTAAATTCACTAGCTCTTTTCCATCCTACACTCTCAGACATGCCACCACATTCATTTTTTAAATTACTACTATTGATAATTTAATGCTAGTTGCTGTGATGTTTTCTTCGTGATGTGGTTTGTAAACTAGCAGGAGGTGTCATGAGTCCTTTGAGTTAGGAATGCTAAGGTTGTTGTTATTGTTGCTGCTATTAATGGTAACTCGCAGTAATGTATGCACTGTCCATCTGAGTGGTTTGTTGTTAACTACCATTTCCAATTGTACTTCCTAAAATTGATTCTCTGAAACTTTCAATAGGTTTTTCTTCGTTTTAGATTTTATTATTGCAAGTTATGTCTTTGCTTTTTGTAATTCGCTATGATTGTTTGATAGATTCATGTTGGTCCTTACTGTTGTGTGTTGCTTTGGAGTCCTCCATATTATTAACATTTTCTTTGATCGATTCTATGTCACTTTATTATTTCGAAATGTTTTACTATTTTGATTGTTAAATTGTCTTTTTTATCTTTGTTGATGTCTCTATGCTGTTGTTGGCTATATTGTGTAATGCAGCTCGACTAGATCTATTTGCTTTAGATGCAGCAGTGTTTCCTTGAGTCATAGGTTCAGTTTATTCCCCCTTGTTTTAGATTGTTTCATTCCCAACATCTTTATCTTTTTTGACAATCTTCTTCGTTCCTTGCATGTTTCCATTGCTACCCGTATTATTACTTCGATCAAGTTTACTCCCTTCTTGTTTCTTCAATGAAATTCCTTCAGGACTAAGAAAGAAGAAGTTCCCTTTGCTGGAAGATTATTTCGAATTCTCTCCGTTTTTCGCTGATAAGAAGCACCCCTTAGTGGATGAAGAGCTATTAGTTTTGCTTTAGCAGCTTTATGGTAACTTTGTCGATTATTTACATCCAATATTATTCTTGCTAGCTACTGGTTGAAGACTTGTACTGATTCTCAGTTACTTACGTTCATATATTACATCAATCCCTCCTTTTGGTTAGCAAGATAGACTTTATGGAAAATATTTAGCAGAATCATTAGATTTCTCTTAGAATCGCATTTATCTATGATCAGTCATTTCTTTCTTTGTATTCTTGACTAAAGACGTTTTGTCAGTTATCTTTGTTGCAATAGTTGCTGTGGATACTTACTTGCTCATCCTAAGATGGCTGGTTTCAATAATGTCACCTAGTAAAAAGAGCAAAGGTTGTTGTTAATTTTGTTGGGTTCTGTTAGTTTTTAGCTATTTCAACCTGATTTAGATAAAAAATTAGAGTTAACAGCTATTTTGTTGTTATTTTCACACTTTCAAAAATGATTGGTTAATTTCTTAATTATTATGATGTAGTTTTTGTTTTAAACTGTCATTTATTATTACTTCGCTTATGAGTAATGAAAAGATACAATAATAAATGGAAAAGGTATTGCGAACTTTGCTTGCTTCAATGTGATTTTTTGCAAGTATATGTTAAAAAAACGTAACTTTTTTAGTGTAAGAAATATTCCTAAAATAATAATATCTTCTTTTCTTGATTTGATGTCTGTCAAAATATGACTTTATTCTGATTAATGCCACTCTATCATAAGAATACAGATTAGCTATTTCTCACTACTATATAAGCAATCATTAATTTAGATGTCTCCCCCTTTGATTTGAAAAACGGCGATCATTCTTAAATCCAAAAAGATTTATTAAAAAAAAAATTTGCGAAATATTTTTCCTAATTTTCAAGACATGATAACTAAAAAATCTGTGATGAAGCTGCGTGAAGATACTCGCGCTACCTCCTGGGCAGCTGGATCATCTATTTCCCTGAGCTATATTTTATTCAGCAGCCCATCCAATTTATTCTTATGCATCTAACGGAAAATCTCCCCAGAAGAAAAACAAGTTGAACGCATCAGCTGGTTCTCTGATCACCCAGTCTGTAGCCTACAAATCGATGAAATTGGATATTTCGGATATGTTTTGACTGCTGATGGGTGGTTTTTTCGATTGCCACTTGGACTGTTTGCAATCAAAGAAGCTAGAACTTAATGGGCAAAACTTATTGAAGAATAAGACAGTTCTAGTCTCATATAATCTTACCAGCAGAATTGGGAGTAAATCCCAAAGTTAAGAGAAATCTCAATAATGTCACTGCTGAGCTCAAAAATAAACAATATTTCATGTAATATTGAAGGGAAGAAAACTACTCCAGGCCTTGAGAAGTATGTTCCAAAGTTCTTTTAGTTGATTCTTTGGAGGGGTAATGATAAATAAGAATGGAGCATAATAGCAAATCACTCTGGACTCATATACTTTGTCTCTCTGCAGACTATGTAAATTGTAAAATAGATACTCATTTCAGCTTTAGGAGGGAGAATTCGAACAAAAACCAAGATTTTTATCCAAAAATAAATGAAGATTTTTTTATTTTTTTGTTGTTGATTTTTCTTATAAAATAGCATTTTGTACTGAACTTTGAGTCCTTGACTTCAGTCTAACTTATCGAAACCTAAGCCATCTCTTTTTTGATGATAACATAAAGCAGAAATAATAATCCAGAAAGCACTTAAGTAATCCTTCAGAAAAACTAAGAATCTTCTTCAATCAATCTCCTAAGTTCACCCTCAAAAACAGCTTCATTGCTCGATAAAAAATCAGTTTTTCATCTTTTAAACTGCATTGGATTCTATTCTTATGTTTCCGAGGAGCAAGGTGCGATCAGATTGTTCTTCCACTCAAGAACCACTGGTGTTATTAAAGTGTACAAACCAGGATAACTTCAGAACTCCTCTAAACATAGATTATTTCTGAAACCAGGAAAAATAGCATTCATTGCATAATGGAAAAACTACTATATTGTGATATCAGAATCATCAACAAATAATACCATGACTGCTGGTACTTTTATCTTAGAAATGTATCTGAAGAGCACATTAAGTAAATGTGATAAAAAATCACTCGAAATGCCGAACTTCAAACCTAATTTCACTAAACCACTGTTCTCTATTCCGATTTCTTCAAACCCTAGTGTAACAGTGTAAAGAGCTGATTAGCTTACAGACAAAGGAGACAACATTGGTTAACTAACTATTCATACATCTGAGGGTGTTTTTAAATTTGAATTTGATGCTAAATATGGCAAGGAACATCTTGAGAAATAGTTATTGCAAGATGATTTTACAATCGAAGACTATCTAGCTTATGAGTGTTTCCTACGTAACCATAGTTTCAATGTCGAATAGAGCCTAGAAACCCTTCATTTAGCACTAAAAACTGCTGAAAAATGGGATACACTTTGCTTGATAGATTTGCATAAAAAAACAAAAGATCCATTTCGACTCTTCCATGAATACTCCTCGATTAGCTCTCTCAAAACAGGTATGCAAATACCTTAGTTTCATGATTTAAACTCTTTTTGATTTTTGTTACATTTTTCATAATCTTTAATAATTAGAATAACTACTATTCCGGAGCTTGCTCACTGCTTATGAGAAATCTGAAATCATAGAGAGTACTGTCTCCGATGGATTTATGATGAATATCATCCTAGGAGCATATGGCATCCGGACAACTTCTCCTGAACTTGGTGAAAGTCCCAAATTCAAATGCATGGCTGAGATTCTCATCGAATAAACTTCCTCAGCGGAGGATTTAGCAAAATTAATCCAAAAACAAGGAAAAAGAAGAACATAAGATTTGCTGGAGTATTTATCGACGATTGAAACTGATCGACTAGTGCTGAGTTAACAAAAGAAATTAATAGATTGGAGTGAATGGAATGCAGTGTTCCGTGAAAGACGATATGCTGAATTGATTCTAAATATTGTGAGTATAATGAATAGAGTAAATGGGAAATTGAATGCCAGTGAATTACTGTATGCTATGATCACAGGTTACTGGGTGAATCAGCATTATTTCTCGTATTGCTTTTTTGAATCATCTCGCAGCAACACAGCGGATAGTCCATTTCTTAAAGTAATTTACACGCTACTCTCGTAATGCTCAAATTCAATAAATAGTAGTTTATCTGTTAATTTCCATGCATAATTGCACTATTTAATCTAGCAACTTAGCTTAAATTCATTGCTACTTCTGTTGTACATATCAATCCGTCATTTCAAGATCATGTATGCTGATAGACCACTGCTGAGTACTCTATCAATTCCACTACTTCTGAATAGATTTTATACATTGAATTTGAATTAGCAATCGTTGAGTTAACTCTTGAATTTGACTTTATTAAGAACTGCTGCGGTGTCAACTCTCAAAACGATACAGCCTGAGAATATTCAATAGTCTATTGCTTAGATTCTAGCTAAGATTCGTAAGCAAAAAGCTAAATTGCAGTCAGGATAGCATCCCAAGTATCTCTTTGGTATTGATGCAGTGTGGATGCTTTTAAGAAAAATTTAAAAAATATTTTCTGAAAATCACGAAGAAACTATGAATCATAAAGCTGGGGTATTAGAATCAACGGATGAAAGTGCTGGGCCTGAAGGGAGTAGCTCTGCATCATTTGCTGATTTATCTGCAGGACTTGAAGAAGCCATACAGCATATTTAGAAAATAGTTTCAGCAAAAGTCAAGAAAATCATTTTACCTAATATTGTATTAGAAAACATCATCGATTAACTACCTCCTTGAATTTTCTAAAAAAGGCTAAGTATATTAAAGAGTGCATGGATATGTTTATTTGTGTTAAAGAAAATATCCAGGTAATGTTAAAAGATTGGTGTTTTGAATTGATTTTTTGTTTGTTTGTTTGGGTTTGATTTCAATAGGCAAAAAAACATAATTAATATCCAAGAAAAAGTGAAAAAGAATATTCAAAGATAATTTAGGATAAAAGATACTCATAAGAATGAGCACTGCGAGATTGCTCACTCTCGGCCATGCAGCTAAAATGTTGCTTTCTAGGGCTGGGAAGAATATTGCTAGGGTATTCAAGATGCCATTGCAGGGAAATAATCAAATAGATAGTAGTAAAACCTACAGCATCCGATGGATTGATGAATAGGAGGCAAATGATGAAAAGAGATAAACAGCAATTGAACGAACCAATGCGATTCTAAGTACAATTTGGGGAAATCTGTAGGTGAAGAAAAATAATGTTGGAGTTACAATTGAAGATGCACTTTTGAATATAAATACCCATATGCGCAAACGAGCTAAGGTTAAGAGAGAGAAGCTCAAACAACGTAGAAAGAAAATTAGAAGACTCTCAGAACGCAAAAGAGAGAAGTACAACTATTGAAGAGAGAGTTAAAAAAGAAATTCATTTTGTATTTTTTACTTGAGTGTATTTACAAAATATGGGAAATAATTTAAATCATGGTTATGTATTTCATGTGAATTATCTTTCCTTTAAGGGTTTACATAACAATAATACATTTCTAGACATTTTTGCAGGCTATTATGATTGTTGTTATTATTGAAAAAACCTGCTGAGTTATGAAAATGAGGATTTTCGCTTGAAAAATAGATTAATTTTGATGAGTAATTTTCACTTTTTTTGATGAAAAACTTCTTTGGCTTAATCTCCTCAGCTCATAGAAGAAAGAGGATCTATTACCTGAAAGGTTCGACATATTCAACAAAAGCAATAATTTTTGATTCGTTGATTTGCTGCTTAAGCTTATTTATTGTTTTCGAATAAAGAAGGGGTTGGGGTTGGGGTTGGGGTTGGGGTTGGGGTTGGGGTTGGGGTTGGGGTTGGGGTTGGG
>Ga0302271_10001228_pt1 | contig 24972 bp, 13 predicted proteins | sample III_Bog_N1_1_FD_198767 | JGI IMG/M metagenome (GOLD analysis project Ga0302271, IMG submission 198767) | Peat permafrost microbial communities from Stordalen Mire near Abisko, Sweden - III_Bog_N1_1 | ecosystem: Environmental > Terrestrial > Soil > Wetlands > Peat | place: Sweden: Abisko... | reverse complement strand
AAATATGAGCAGTGTTGAGATTGGTTGGTTTGTGTTGCTGAAGAAGCACACAGAAAATAAAGATTTTGGGAAAAGATATTCAAAAACAAATAAATCAAAAACTCAAATCCTTTGTTAAAGTATTTACCTGAAACAAACACTTTCAAAATAACACAATGGCTTCTTAATTGCCTAGCTCTTCTCAACAAGGGGAACAACTGTTATCCCATCACTCAGTTCTGCGACTCTGCGAGATTCATCAGAACCAGCAGTGCACATTCCTATGCACCGATCCAGCCAGAACTGACTGCGCCTTCGATCAAACGCTTCAAAGCAAGAATCTCATTCCAATTTCGCAGATTCAGAAGGCACACAGCAAGACAGTCTTCTGGCATTGGCCGCTCCCTGAAGACACCGAGCTCATTAGCAGGGTCAGAGAGCTGTCTGTGCGGCCCAAGACTGACACCAAGTACAAGGAACGCATTGACAAGTACTTCAAAGAGTTGAGGATAGAGATCCTCGCTAAGATCGACAGCGTTCAGGAGCAGATGCGCAAGCAGGCCGAACAGCTCTGGGACTTCGACGACAAAATCATAGCACAATACAACGTCTTCTGTGCCAAGGAGACTCTCAAGAAGATCGTGTTTGATTCTCAGACTGAACTAGACCAGCTGTCAATGAGTATCAGGGAGACCACAGCTGGAGTTGTTTCCAGCAAAGAAGCTACCAAAATAGCTCTGGAAGCGAGTCTGAGCCAGCTGGCTTTGCAAGAAAGTGCGGTGGATTTCTATGAGCCTGAGAAGATCAAAGCAGAAGTGCTGCAGAAGCTGTCGAGCATATCGATGTTCCTCGTGGAGGATATGCGAGACCTCGTAGTTGCTGAGATGCATGATCGTGAGTAGGAGGCATCAGAGAATTTAGATGCGTTGGTGAGCCTCGCAACCAGCAAGCTGAACAGCACCACTGAGAGATTCCAGTAACAGTTGCGGAGACAGCTGTCGAAGTTTGGGAAGGTGCTGCAGAAAGTCGATTTAGGAGATGTGAAGGAGGAGAGGAAGAGAGTAGACGAGATTGCTTTGCTGGATGAGGGGGAGATCGATGAGGTGCAGCGATTCGTGACTGCCTTGATCGAGAGTAAACAGAATAGGCGAGAGGAGGAGGATAACGATGTTGGTGATAATGCGAGAAGGAGGAGGATGAGATTGCAGGTGTCAGACATTGTTTAGTTGGTAAAATGCAAGGCTAATCATGTGAGCGATTAAACTGTTGAGGTGATTCAACGAGTGCTGGGGAATGTGAAGAGGTACATTGAGAGCTTTGAAGTCGAGTAGTCTATCTACTTGGAGGGCTATGAGCAGGAGAGATTCGAGAATCTGAATGATGTTGAGATAAAGAGAACGCAGATCATTGCTTAGGAACTGAAGGAGCTGCTTCGAGAAGGGGAAAACAATGAGAGATGTTTAAGAGAACTCACTGGAATCGGACAGCAGATGATTAAGGCATAGCAGTAACAGTAGCAATAGTAGATGGTGTAGCCTGTTGTGAATAGTCGTCGTCTTAGTGTGGAGAGAGTGGTTGAGATGGTAAGCAACGAAACGAACTTCTGCAGCGAAGAGTACTCAGAAACGCTAAGAAAGGCGCTGGAAGGAGTGAAGCTGTACTTGGAATCGTTTGAAGTTGACCGAGATATGGCAGAGTAAAGAGGGTTAGAGAAGGTAGAACTGAGCTGGCTTGGCAGACTGGGAAGCCAAATGAGGGAACTGAGCTAAAGACACGGCGAGGCGTATGCTCAGCGAGTGAAACCCACGAAGGAATGGCAAGCGAACTCAGCGAGAATATGCGAAATACTCAAAAGAGAACTGGATTTGCACTAAAATGGCCTCGAGGAGATCGAATTACTGCTGTCCTAGCTTCCTGTCTTCGAGATGCTCAGAGCAGAGTTGAGAGAAGTAAAGATACAGCTTCGATGGGCTCTGACTACTTACGGATCAAGTAGCTAATTATAGTTGGTGGAGGAGTAGAATGGAGTCAGAATTGTTTAGAAAACGAATATTGGTAGTGTTTAGGCAGTGACAAATGCTGTTTTAGACAACAATCTCGTCTATTCGCTCACCTGCTCCTTTAACAAACCAGCCACAGGGGATAAGTCCATTTATGTCGGACTATTCTAAGACGAGAAGATAAACACTAGTGGCTATGGAGGCTAAGATGGTAATAGCGGTTTCTATTCACATTCTTCCTACACCGATAAAGAGATAGTAAAGGGGTAATTAGTGAATAGTGCGCCTGTAAACAGTGTTCTGACAGTGCTTCACTTGAGGTTTTGCATCGGCACGCAATCCTTCTTCTTCGCCGATCAGACGCACACCAACATCAACAAGAATAGACCCAAGTACTTCAACAAAGACGCCAAATATCGGTTCGGAGTATTCTTTAGTAACCCAGGCGATGATTACTCCTGTTGCATCTCCGATGTGAGAGTCTATTCAGATCAGCGCGTGGTGGATTCATTCTGAGAAGAAGAAGAAGAAGAAGAAGAAGAAGAAGAACAGCAGGCGGCTCATAGCACAGCATAGCATAGCGACCTTAGAAACACAGCCAATATTACCCAAACAATCGTGTATGTTTGCTTGTAGAGATAATAGTATTTAAATCAATCAAATCACACTCTTATTCCTTCTTCTTCCTTCTTCCCGCTTCAATTGCAAATTGCAATCACTTTCATTCCAATAAGATTTTATGCTTTTTCAACATAATTGCCATTCATTTTATTGGTAAAAAACACAGAAACTATCGATTGTTTACTTGCCATCGTGCTAAATCACTACTGCTACTACTCCAATGAAGCTATTTTATTCTAACTAGCCTTGAACATTCACATCATCTTCACTCACACTCTTAGATTACTGCTCAAAGCAGCCATCACTGAACCAAATAGTCTAGTTCTGTCCCACACATCACACATGCTGCAGTTCGCAAATTGAGTCATTCATTTTCAATCCTTGGATTTCCAATTGACTACAAGAGGCCATTGCTATTATTAAAACATACAAATTCATAGTTATTAAATGTAAATGACTCACAAACCATGAGCTTCTCTGTTGTTCCTACTGATTTAACTCACATCCTCAGCCATTTCCAATGATGTGACAATAGGCAAACAGCCATTTCAACAGAAAGAATCTTCAAAAACTCAGATATTCTCTTCTCAAAAAATTAATTAATGCTGCATAGCAGATGATTATCTCCTAATGGCATTAGCTATCAGCTTGAAGGGACATCCATTAGCAGCATTGATATATTTCTCTAGTTCTCAGTAATTGCCCGACAAGAAAGGAGATATATTTGTCTAAAAAGAAATTCTTTTAATGCATTTTTTGTTTGCATGATCACTGTTACAGTGTACTTTGCGAATTCTGTCATTTGTTTTTGGTTTGTAGTATTGAAACTACATTTCAATATTTCTTTTTCACCACGCAATAAGATTAACAATCAAGAATCAACGGCCAACAATTAAAATTTCACACAGAGAATAGCTCTCAGAGCATTCAAACAGCAGGCTCTTTAAATACCACCTATCGTTCAGGCATTCTTTAGATCTATTATCTCCTACATGAATGCATTAAAGAAGCTTGAATAAGACATAACCTAGTCTGATTACTTAACCTACCATCAGTCACTGGACCTAGAGCAGATTGGAAAACAATTCGTGGAATATTTTAATCAAAGATTTCTATGAAATCAATGAACACGCTTAGGGTAGAATGACCCACTGAAAGCTCAAAACACCTTCCAACTAAGACTTAACGGTACCTTATCTTTACTCAATTCACAAATTTTCATCAAATCAACCAGAGAATAAATGAATAAGGCAAAGCAACAACATTCATGCAAGAAAGAATTCAAAAGCTTTGAAACTAGAGGGAGCAAGCCAATGATTGAACAGAGAGACTAATCATTGATTTAAAACGCTTCTTGCAACTATGAATCTACTAAATAGCCAAACAGTAACTCCTGTAATGAGCACTATTCAGTCTTAAATGAAAACAAGCTTTTAATTGAGTTCTGAATATCTTCCTCACAAATCAATAAGAACGAAATCTAGTCCAACGATTAGCTTATCAAGGACAACAATCAAAGAATTTGTAAAACTGAGAAACTTGTAGAATGTGTATTAGAAACATGCTTTCTGATCATTTTGTCCAATAAAAAGAATGTAAATTCTTATCAATTCACAATCAATTGTTTAGTTTGAACATTCGTGCCTTCATTTTCAAACAAAATCTAGCCAAACAAGTAAAGAAAACACCAATAAATAGTGTTATGGAGGTCGAAGAAAAATAATTATCTCAATAGACACTCTAGGGACAGTGCTTTATTAGTCTGAAATTTGTAAGCTCGATACAATCTTTAATAAATAAGCACAATAGTCTAGTCTGTCTTTAAGTCTATTCAAAGGAAAGTCTCATAACGGGAAAACTATGAGCCTCTAAAAAAGAAATATGTTAGAGAACCTACTGCTGAAAAAGAGAAAGGTCTCTAAGAGCTTTATTTAAAATAAATTCTAAAAAATGAAGGGGAAAGATAATAAACCAGTTTCTCAAACACATTTCTAACGAAAACTCATATTGATAAAAGAGTCCTATTCTCTCTTGTCTCTTGAGATCATAAAAACTAGAAAAAAAATGTAAATAAAGTAAGGCAAGTGATCATTTATTCTCATCATCGACCTTCTTGTAAATAAGCTCATAAAAATGAATAGATGAACTTTTTTCAGATAAATTATCCTTTTCAAATACAGGCGTGTGAGGAGGAATTACATTCATTGGAAAGCAGCAAAATTAGAAATATTTGTAGGAAATATGGATGCTTATGCTTATTGGGATATTTTAGAAACTGAACTACAAAATAACTCGAAAAAAAGATTATTTTTAACAAAAAAATGAATTGTAGTAGAAGATATTGATCCTAAACACATAACCCTTGTTGCCTAATGCTAAAAGAGAAGAACTGAAAAATGTAATGCTCAATGAATAGCCACCATCCAATAGAAAATATTGAAGCTTGCTAAAGCTTTTAATCTAAAAGGAAAGAGTAAAAATAAAAGAGCAATTAATACACTCAATTAAAAGAATTAGCAAAAAATGTATCTGGATTTCATATTCCCCATTTGTTGAAAGCTTCCATAGTATATTAATAGTGGCTATTCATAGCAAAAGGTAAATGCTTTATTGTTCATATCTGTAGTGGATACAATACAGTTTTTTGTATTTCCCTCATTGTGAAAACTAACAAATAGGCAACAATGTCTAAATGAATTGCTATTTTCTCCACTCTGTATTCATCAATTTGACTAGAGAACATACAAACAACAATAGAATGATTCCCAGGGATCGTTGGAATAATAATCGTGATTAGAATTGATTTTGGCTTAGAAGATGAACTTTGAAGATCAAAGACTATGTAAGACAATCAACGTTAATGAAAAGAAACTGTTAATATTTCGAACTAAAAGAACACTCAAATCAATCCAAATACAAGATAAATACTAAGGATTTAGGAATTTATGACCAATAGGTATGTGCTGTGTAACAAGGGAATAGAGGTTAAAGAGGGAGGAGGAGAAAGAAAGTATTAACAATATTTCAATGAGATTTCTGTGAAAAATAAAAGGATAAAAGAGATAGTGTAGTTATCTCCTAACCCACACTCTCAGAATAATATGAGTTACTTCTTGAAACAAAAATTAAAATAAAAAAACTCTAGGCTATTTATCGATCATTCAATGCTTCTTTAGCATCTTAGGAGTCTTAAGGTTGCTCTCTTTGACCTTCCATTGATCAAAACTAATCAAATTTGCTTAGATTACTGATGAAAATACAAGAAATATCTAAGATCAATTATCTCAATCCCTAACAGACTATCAACAACCCAGTGAGCTCCCTTAATGATAATACAAAACAAGACTCTCAGCCAAGGAATCAATATCACTTACCACATCCAAATAATAGACAAAACAAAATAGCTTGGAATCAGAAATGATGAATGAAATAATAGTAAAAGTACTTTGATTTTATGTTGATTTCAAAATTGATAAATTTGCAAAACCAAGTTAGTTCTTCGATGAAAAAAATCAGGCAATTTGAAAATGCTGAGGTTAATCGAAAAGAAAAAATGATAAATAAACAAAGCAAAGAAATGAATGAAAAAGAATGCATGCTTAATAATCATAACGTGAAAGCTTTTGAAAGAATTATTGATTGAACTCATTATGATACGCTATCATCAATTACCAACATATTTTTTAAGAATGTATTTAGCGGGAGGTTTTTCATTATTAGCTTACTCAGGTGAATCTGTATCGTTAAATTTTCTTCAAATTTAGTTAGTTTTAAGGCCTCATTTAACAATTGCTGATCAAACAATCTCAAGATTATATTGTCAAGCTTTTTATATTAATTTCGTAAGCAGTTATTAACCCTCTGCCATCTTGATTAGTGGAAAAGAGAGTCGAATACTAGATGTTTTTTCCTTTAAAAATAAATCAAAAATTTTTCCCATGTAAATTATTTATGCTCATTTCCTTTGAAAAGTCGAAATACAATAAGTACTCTCTCACTTCTAATTAAAATGATTAGAATTTATTGACAGGAAGAGAATTCAAAAGTTTCTTAGCTGAAGGAAAGGAAGGTTTTCTTTTAATCATTTAGGGAATTTGAATTTGATGGTAAAGCCAAAGAATTCTCATTTGCAAGTACTTAAGCTTAATTCTTAAATTTTTTGAATAAACAGCTAGTAAAGATACGTTTAAACAATGGAAAATAAAAACATACTATTGCTGAAAAGGACTAACCATACTTTATTTTTGTGAATAGCAGTAAAAGGAAAAAAAGTATTTCATGCTTCAAATATCAAGCTGATCTGTTTGTGCTTTAGCATTTTGAGAAAAGAAAACATGGAAAACATATTTGGAGTCTAGCTTTCAAGCTTGCATATTTCTTCTAAGTATGGCTTTGTGTTTAGGAGTATTGCTTTGATTTTTACTCTTAAAATCGGAGAACAGTTTTGCGCTTCAATGCTTTATTATTAAATTCAAAGTGATTAGATGAGTAGTAATCTGAGTTATTCTAAAAATCAAAGTATGGCTAAAAGGTGAAGTGATAAGGAGTTTCTGTAATATTAAATAGAAGAAAAAAAAGTAAAAACTTTCTAAAAAACTTTTCTGATAAATTGAAATTCAGAGTTTCAAAACTCATCTAAATCAGAATGAACAACATCACCGATAGTAAAATATTAACTATCGATACACAGTTCGATACCGTGTTTAAATCAGGTGAGGATAACGACAATAATAGGAGAGAAAAATAAAATCACTAGAATGATCATGATATTGGATTTTTATGTGAACAAGAATAGAATGAACACCTCGATAAACTTTAAAATGATTTGGATTATCAGTTAGATCAAGTACCCCAATAAAATCAATAAATAACTGCCATTCTGAAACATCTGTAGCACATAGTGGATAAATTTTAGGATATCGACTATGTTAAGTACGGGTACCATTAATATTAAATTGCTAAAAAATGTCTAAGCCGTCATTCTAATCTTACCTAGCAGTAGCAAAACAGATATACAAGAGAGAGGAAAAACCACAAGAATGATCATGACGATTTACATAGCTTAATAAGCTTAATTAATTGTGAATAAAAGGCAGAAGAATCAAGGCCCTAGCTTATTATCCTAAGTATCTCGAGTTGTCTTTAATTTGATAAAAAATATCCCGAAGAGAGAAGTGACCAAAGCAGTTTTTCAGGCAGTTTCACCAGTTTATTCCCTTTTTGGAATTACAAAAGAAGTATCGATATTGGCAACAATTTCAAAAGCTTGTGTGTCAAAATTAAACCTACTCTTTTTAGCAGGGATTGTAGTTGTAGAAGCAGGTATTATTTGTTATTAATATCAGAAAGACAAAGATATGTGCAACAAAGAAGTTTTCAAAAATGAACTTTACAAGATTATTAAATAATAAAAAATGGAAGCTTTAGGTGTGAGGACAGTTTCTTCCTTTGTAATAAACTCAACATCTGCCATAGCTGGTGCAACAATTGGTGCTCTTTTCTCACCAGTAGGGTCAATCAAAGGAGGAGTGATGGGAGTTATCATAGGAGCAATTAGTAGTTATTAGGTTGATAAAAGGCTAATTAATCCATATTTTTTAGAAAATAAAGACTTCTTAAATAATGCCTACGAAGTGATTGGCCTTGAATTATTTGAGAAAATTGCTAAGAGGCCTTTTACACAAGAAGAGTTTGAGCAGAAAGCAAAGAGATGTTTAATATATGAACACCCAGACAAATTCGAATCTGAGGATTGGAAGAACAATGCTCGTATCAATATCTTCTAAATTCGATTGGCAATAGAAATTATCAAAAAAGAAAGGGGTTGGGATTAAACAAGAAATGATCAATAAAGACAACTAAGCAAATGGTAATGAAGAGCGATATCTGGATACTGAGAAGTGTAGGAAACTCTTGAACACTAATTTTTTTTATTGCTTGTTGTGTTTGTGTAGAATAATTTTTAAGAAGAACGAGATTTTATCATTATTCCCTTTTCTTACTTAAATATCTTGAGAAATATTAAAATTCTCATAATTGAAAGTGATTTCTTAAAATGTTGTACTTTTTAAGTAAAATGAACACGTTGCTCGTTAGACTTGCTCTAGGACAGGGCTATCTTATTTTTATCTCTGCATTCTGATCATTGCTTCTGATGATGAATAAATATTATCCTATCCTTCTCTAGAAGACTTTATGTACAAAAAAATATAATATTTTTGTTCTTAGAACTTATTTTTAAAAGCTCTTTCCCATCCTTTTTTTAAGAATAAATCAATAGAAAAGACAATTAACTGCAAAAAAAAGATGAAAGTAGCGCTAACATATAATATTTTTACTATGGTACAAATGTTTCAAGGATTTGGGAGGATTTTGTTCCCTTAAAAATGTCAAAAACATATGAGATCTCCTCTATTTTTCTCTTCTCATCCTTTAAATCATCTTCAATTGCTAATTTCTGCATCACTACCACTGTCATTTCCTTCTTCATCCATACCATTCTTCTCTGCAGCAGCTTTTTTCGCTTTGAGACTAGCTTTAAGTGTCTTTTAAGCATAATCCTTTTCTTTTTAGTCGTGCTTTTCCTTAAGTTCAGTCTTGATTAAGTTCTTGACTGTGCCTTCTGGGATGAGTGTTTCATGGATAAGCAACTCATTTTTAACTTGTAATTTCTTGCTTCTCTTAGCTATTTTGAGTCTGTTTTCATTGAAGATCTCTTCTCTGCTTTCTTTGATCTTTTTGATGCGCTTCATAGCCTTGATGGTGTTTACATATAACTCACGATTGTACTTCACAGGCTCGTTGCGCTTTTTCTCAAAATCGAACACAGAATCCTTGAGCATCTCTTTACCATGGGCTTTTCTATAAGCCTTTGTCCACTTCATCTTACGAGGGTTGTGTTTGGATTTAAAGTGACGATGGCATTTAGATCTGCAGAATCGGAATACCTATTAGCATCAAATATGAATGGTAAAGTACATTCGAAAAATAACACAAGATAAATCCAAGTTGGGAAATCTCTTTCGCAAAATATGAATACCTTGGAGTCATTTCTAACAAAGGCCATACCGTGACCAGGATAGACTGGACTTGAACAAAAGTAGCACTTCTCAATTCTCATGGGAGCTTGTTGGGATACTTTTTAGCTGCTTGATTAAGATAGAGAAACAAATATAAATAATATAAATCTAAGCTATTTGTGTTGAGTTCGAATGCTCTTTTTCAGTGGAGTTAATTTAGGATGCAGAAGAGAAAGAGGGGGAAGTAGGAGAAAGAAGAAGGAATTTAGATTATTTTGATCCTTCTTAGATTAGCTTAAAGATTATTATTATCCAGTTTTATGCTTAATTAGGATAGGGGGGAATTGCTTAGAAAGTAGGGGGGGGAGAGATTAACATAATCTTTTTGTGAAAAAAAAAAGATTTAATGAAATGCTGATGTTGTTGATTGCGATGTTTATTTTAGCATGAAATAGCAAAAAACATGTAAGCAGCCGATGAAGGAGCCCTTTGAGGAGCTAGACTAAGCGAGTATGGGATATATTGAAAGATGAATTTAGAGAGATGTCAAGGGGGGGAGTAATGATTTTAGCAGAAAGAAATATAAAATCAGCATTGTCACTCAGTTAATTACTCCTCCCTCTTCCACGCGCAGTTATATTTTTTCTCAAAAATATTCAGCCAAATAGAAAATCAGTTCCAAATGCAAGAAAGATTTTTGAAAAAACTACATTAAATAATATTCTCTCAGATTTCATCATTCGATATACTGATTCCTAAACATAACTGTACATCAAAGCAGCGGAGCCATTTACTCTTAGAACAAATAAACACAAACATATGATTCATTGGTGTTCATACTATTTATTTATTGAAGACTTTATAATAAATATGTGTGGGAGTGAAATATAATTTAAGAATGATACTACGTACGAGTCCTACTGGAAGTAGTAGGAACAGGGATGGGGTTAGAGGCAGAGAAACAAAGAGAGATTATCGAATTGAATAAAGTAAACAAACAGTCAGAGAGAAAGACAGAGAAAGAGTGAGAGATTTGAAGAAACAAAAGAAGAATAATTCTATAAAATGTAAATGTGGTCACGGAATAATAAAATAACTGAACTGCTACGTGAGTTATCTCAACAGAACCCTTCTCAGGTGGTTAGTTCCTCATCTAATTATACTCTTTCTCTTGCTTCCCCATCTGAACAACCCCTACAACAACAACAACAGCACTATCACTAGCAATTCTGCGCGCTACTCGTGGAAGACATCAATTACATCCAACAATGCTACGTAACAAGGGAAGATAATGTTCTCCACATGCGTGTGTTCCTCATGCAAGTCCTCGACACTGGAGGGAACAAAAGCACAGCTGAGATTAAGCAAGCAATTGCATAAATACAAGTACTCGAGAAGCATCGCTAAGCAAAAGAAGACGAGATCATTGAGAAATATGAATCATTTCGAGGGACACAGTAACCAACTGGATCTACTGGCTCTTCAGCATCATACCAACAACCCCAACCGAATACTACTAACAGTTAATCTCCTCAGTCTCTAATAAAGATTCTCTGCTATAAGATATTCTCTAAAATCTCCAAGCTATCCTCTGCTTACTTATCTAAAACCTAGTTATTTTTCCCTAAACTCTTTGAGATCCTCCTTCCAGAGTAACTCTAACTCAGCAATGCTTTGAAAGAAGCCTAATCGTAATTAATCAGTAGTTCAAGCAATGCGGGGTTGTCGCTAGGGAGGGTCTTTGCTAGGATCGCTTAAGCGGGGAGAATCAAGTTACAGAGGGAAATATTAAGGCTCTAGAGTTTCTAATGCAGCTAACTTCAAACATTAGGGTAGGAGAAACACAGGAATAAGCAGAATGAGAGGTTTTATTCCGATAAGCATATGCAAGGTGTGAATTCGTTGAAGTATGTGATTGGATTGCAAAAGAAGTTCTTCTTGAAAACTACACTACATCCAAAGAGGCAAAGATAACAACAACAGAATGACTGTTTCAAGGATGCTTAGCTAAAGAAAGAGACAGTAGGTGGTATTGTTAAGAATGTTGATAGTAGAGCAGAGTAATAACAACAAATACAACAGTCTTTGGAGGATATTTTGTTTATGGAGAAAAAGAGCAGTTAATAAACGCAAAGTGTTCAATAATCGGGGAATGGATAAGTCCACACGAAAGAGCATGAGTCGATATTAGAGGTGATCTTAGGGAGTTATGATAGATAGCTGAAGGAATGGATGCACAGTAATCGAGCAATACATTTCAAGATTAAAGTATACAGTAATCAAATCAATAATGTCTACAATAATAATAATAGTAGTAATTAATCTAAAAATACCATGAATACTACTACTACAACTTCTGCTGTAATTGCTGTTACAGCTGGTGTGAATTAACCTAATGGATACTGCAATAAAATGAGTACTAAAGACCCAAAGATATCGTTATTGCTCTATTCATCTAGATTATCCAACAGTTCATATCAACAAAAATCTAAAAATCTTACAATCACCACTCCAAAACTAACACACCCCTCTGATAAACAATAACAATCATCTTCTGCGCAATCTATCACATCTCCTTCAGAAGACATCTCCCCGTTATAAAAGATATTCCACCGATTCCCACATAGCTCCAAAGAACTTCTGAGTTAATAAATCGATCGCTATGGTGATGTCTATGATTACGACGATGATGATGGCTATGATAATTCCATTAGATCAATGGATATCACTGAGAAAGCTGCAAGTAGAGATGGCACAGCGAGCACAAATAATACTCTCACAGCTGAAAATACAGATCATAACAAATCTGGGTAATAATATTTATATCCTGGTAGATCGTCATTTATGTTATCTACATCGGTAGCTGCAACTCTCGCTACTCCAACGAAATCTATGGCAAAACTAATGAACACTAGTGGTAACTTAGTACCTAGATATTCTGTTCTTTCTGCTGAATAATCGTAATCATTTCAATAACCGTCTGCTCTAAAGAATCTTCTTAAAACGTAAGAAAATAATAATAACATGACTAGCAGTAGCAGTTTAAGGTAAGCTAATCTAGCAGTGCCTTCCAGTAACCATGCATTTACTGCAAAAAACAAGAATGGTTTTGAGAATAATAGCACCTCCAATACAACGCTAACGAGAATTACGAGTCTAGAGAAAAACTAAAAAAACATGGTTGTCTAGAAGACATCATAACTTTACTAGCAACGTGCTTAAAACTCCTAGCAATAACCAATGATATCCAGTGTATCACAATTATGCAATGGTTCAGCTCCATTTAGTCTTGTGTATGAACAATCGCTACTCCTGTCCTAACAGCTGAAACTCAAATAAAACAAACGAATCTCATCAGATGAACCTATTAACACTGCAAGTACAAGGAAATCATCGTCATCATCTTCAAAGGCATAACTGCAGATAGTTGCAACGAAGTTCTTTACATTGTAATCTGCATAGAAAGCTGTGACTAATCAAGCTATGAAAGGGATGATGGTGATTACAACAGCTTCAGAGAATAACAGCAAGAGTTTTAATAGTACAAAGATTAATAAGAAAGATGAGTAAATCGAAGAAGAGATTAATATAAATTTTTAGAGAGAAGAGTAGATGAAAAATAAGAAAAGCTAGAAGAATTAGGTATCTTGGTATGGAGAGAGGTTAGAATTAACAGATAATGATAATAGTGCAGCTGAGAGACATACCTAATCAGTGTAGATTCCAGCAGTATCTTCGCAGAAATCACCCATTCAAGAATTTCGTCGATTGTAACTCAGTGAAGTAGCGAAGTAGATTGATAGCTAAATATTACTGAAATAGCAATAATAGCAATAGTAATCAGGTGTTATGATGCAAGAGTAACATTCCCCTGTGAAATCAGCTAGAGAATAGGTTCAAAGAACATCAACAACTGTGGGTAATTCTTCTTACTTTTTCCCGTAAAATTACGATCCACACATTAAATCATCATCTTAATCGATCACTGTAACATCTAACCCTCCTCCTCGTATTTCACCAGCAACTTCCTTTTTCTTGCCAGCAAAAAGCGTTGGTAATGGATATCTTCGTGGATCTAAAAAAGACTCTCTTTTGTCGAATCTCAGTTCAGAAGTACAAAATTAAGTTAACCCCAATAATGCTACCAATTCTGCATATAAAAACACCAACTCTTCAACAATATTCTTGCTATCTGAAGGAAAGAAACCATCAAATGTTGGTGGTGAGTAGATTCCAGCTAAAATATATAGTAATCATAGCAGTAGTAACTCTCATAGAATTATGAATCTAACTAAAGACTCAGAGTCGATTAATGCACAAGGAGAATAGGGATAACATCCAAGATCTACTGAAACAACAGCAAAAAATACTAAAATTATCAGAAATCATAATAATCATATTATTCCTGCAAAAACAGCTGGAGGGTCATCAATCAGAGTAGGAGGGTATCTCTCTTCCCCATTGATTGGAGCCCCTACAATCTCTTCAGCAAGCGAAGAAGCCACAGATAGCAAAGCAAAGCTCACCTTCCACTGCAATAAGGATATCCAAAATCCTCTTGAGATCTCCTAATCTACCTAGAAAAACTTCGTTATCTCCCCTGCAAGGAAACTCTTCAATAATGATAGCCATTCTGGCTTGCATAGCTTCTTCAGCTTGCATAGTTAAATTCCAGCAGATAGCTAGCCATCTCAGGTATCATATTTTAAGAATCCAAAAGGTTTATTTAGTGCAACGAATCTAGAACGTTCTGCTCAAAATAGTTCCAAGTTGAATTTGTGACACTTGGGAGAACCACTAATTAGAAAAAGGGACTTCAATGTAAGTCTCCAAGTGATTCACCAAGCAGAGTTAATTTCTGCTATTTTTGTTCTTTTTTTACATACCATTCTGTGTGTGTGTTTGTTAGGTTTTTTAAAGGCAAACATGCATTTTCAAATATGGAATAATAATAAATAAAAATGAGCGATTGCTGTAGGGTTTAGAATAATCTCTATTATTTACGTCCAGTTAGATAAATTTAAGGAGATATTTTTAAAGAGAGGGAGAGATAGATAGATACATTTGAACTGCATTCAAACAACTTTAGAATTAATTATTTTTGCAACTTTTTTGTCTAGCTGTGAAATAAAAACAAACCAATCATATCCAGGTGATCTTTTATTGCTCAAAAATAAACTCAAAGAGAGCTATGATTTCAGTACATAGCTTTGCTTGGGAGAAGGCTAGATACTCCAATGGGAATCTCCAGCAATATAATTTAATTCAGTGTTCAGCGTGGAGCAAGAATTAATCAAAAGATTGTTTGAATTTAGTAGATTAAAAAGGTAACAAAATAAGAACAACGAAGAAAGATATAAAATGAAGAAACAAATTGCAGCATAAGCATAAGCACAAGCTCAAGCATAGACATAGGCATTAGCACCACCAGCTGGCAAGTAATCCATATTGACTCCAGAAACTTCTAACAATTTTATCCTTTATTTGTCTTTTTTCTAGATCATAAACATACTCTGAGATATACCAGAAAAAGTATGTTTCCAAGGATAACCAACCTAATCAAGCCAATGACTCTAACCACAGTACCTTAGTGACAGTCTCTGGAAAGCACAACTTCAGTTCAGTCCAAAAAGAACTCACTAAGCCTAACAGCCATTCTGCCATGTTTAAGAAATCCTAAACTTCCTTTGTAGACAACGATCAGCAACTCAAATAAACTCTTAAATCTATCCACGAGTTACGCCACAACTCACCAACTTTCAGAACCAACAATCCCATCACGTCTGAAGGACACATCGAGGAAGTATTCCGATCATCCGTAAAACAAACTGCTTATTCCAATGTGGATAACATAAAATCACCTCCGAAAGACAAACATGAAAGGAAAACTACGAATGCACTATGTGGACATCTCCTTGGAGTTACCGAATAAAAAGACTGGAAATCATCGGTGAAGTAAGATATTTAATATATTTCTGAGGTTTCTATTCATTTGTGCTTATGCGATATCTATCTTTTCCTCTCTAGGCGAGTTAGCTAAAAGGAATCTGAGCATTACGAAGTATTTGAGAAGCCAGGCCTCAAGCATTCAAACATCAAAGCCAGCAACTGCATATCTAACAACCCTCTTATCGGGGAAGAAGAAAAAGCATTAAGATTGAGACTCAGTGGGAATGGCGATCAAGCAATATCCGCTGAATACCAACGTATGGCTGATCGTCGGGATTTAGCTAGTTAGCATCTCTGCACAACTGGAAGTAAATGGACGTAATTGTATAAATAATCGAATATATTCTTCGACCCACATTCACCAGAAAGACCACAGACTCAATTGAGAGAACATCGAAATGGAGTGCCTAATAAATGCAGAGGAAATGAGGCTAAACATCTCCTTGGGTATGATTATGCTTTACCGTTTAATAAAGAGAAACCGTTGACAGAGAAAGTTAACAGAGTGCAAGCGGATAGATATCTCAGTTATAACTAGTCGAATGATTATGATTTCAGGAGGAGAAGTAAGAGAAAATATGCAAGGGATGAAAAATAGAAAATAATGTAATTTTTGATTGGTTGTTTGAATTAGGCAATGTTCTCGGGAAGGAAGAAGTGTTTGCGCTGAACAGTTAGGTTTAAAATGAGGAAAATAAATCATAATGTGTGATCGCTTAGTCTTGAATTAGGAGAAGATGCAGCTTTATGTGTGAAAGAGGAAAGATTCATAAAGGAATTCAACTCTGATAAAAGAGAAGAAATCCACATTTCTACTATTTTTGGTGTGAATAAAATTGAATTCGTAAAGTATTTGATTTGTGTTGTTTCCATATGTTATTTTTCATGACTGCTATTGAGTATTGTTTTCTATTAAAACACACTTGAAACGACTTGATAATTGTAGAGAAAAAGAGCTAGAAAAGCAGTAAAGAAAAAACCAAAAAAAAGAAAAAGAAGTCAAATGGAGGGTTTTACTTTAACAAAACAATCAAAAATGAATACTAAACGATACAAATAAAAGAGTCTATAAATGCCTTTTTGGGCTGATATTTTGGAAGATTGTAGATAAAAAACATAATGAAAAGAGTAGTAAATCTTCCATTGTCTCATATTCCAAAATTAAGTAATTTCTTCCTTTGTGCTGCAAATTTATCTTCTGTTTTGACAACTGGTTTATTCGGTGTGAGATCTTCCTAAGCGATTTTCATAAACACTGAGCTAATCGGGCGCATTGCTGGCATGCTAGATTTCAACGAGAACTCGTTAGAGCTGGCAACCTTAGGTGCGTTCATTTACTGCAAAGGTCCTGTTGGTTATTCGCTAGTTGGTTTAGGACTTTACCCAATTTTCTAAAGCAACTCGAGATTGGAAGATTCTAACTTCTAATGCAAGCTCTTCTTCTGCTAATCCGCAAGAGGCTTAAGACTTGCCTGCTATTAATCCCCTGGGAGTTTGTCTTTTTCAGTAGTTTCCTCAGTAATAGTACTACTACTATTCGTTGGATTATCACTCTTCTCCAATCCCTTATCCTTGTCCTTTTCTTCTATTTCCTTCTCTTCCTCTACTTTATTGACATCTTTAATACTGGAGCAATCTAGCTATTAGATATTCTTCTTGACTAAGAACCCTCCACCTGTTTTTAAATTCGTTAAATTCTTCTTTTCCTCTTCAACTTTCTCAAAATCAATATCACTGATTTTCTAATTCACTGTCCTTGTACCATCTCTCAAGCCCCTTCCGGACTGTCGCAGTGCAATCAATGAAAGCTACTATGCAGGTGTAAGAGAGTTGACACCGTTTGCTCTGCTTACTAATCTCGGTGTGACCATAGATGCAATATCATCTCGATCGCCTTGCAATTCCGTAGCTTAGAACCCCGATTATTTTGATAGTTTATTGAAACTCAGCAGATTCTTGTTGAAGATGCTTTAATCGATGTTTGCGTGGGTCACGATTTTGTTGTCTTTCATAGATTTCTTGAATAATTCTCGGATAGAATTGAGTTTCAAATGAAATTTATCGCAGAATTATTGCTGCTTGGCTGTAAGCTCATCGACAGTGTACGATTAGTATCGCTTGATGTGCTATCTGTACATTCTATCTCGTATGTCGCTGCCTGCTTTCAGTGTGTCTTGCCCAGAAGATTCACAGACAACACCCACGCTTTCTTTCGATAACTAGAGGATTTCGTTGGATTCAGAATTTTCGTTCGTATTGACGATCATCGTGCCGTAGATGCTATCTGCAAGGTACAATAAAGTTAGCTAAACAGCCAAGACAACGCAACTAAACACTATTTTTTACCTCGACTGAAGAGCGCTTGCGATTCATTAAATATTGTGTCTGGATAAAGCACACCAAGCATCACGAAATCTACGTGTGTTAACCAAAACAGAAGAAAAACACATTACCCCTTCAAACATCCCCCGTCTTAACCATCATTCCTAACCTTCATTATACTGAGGATTGATTTTGCTTTTCGGTATCCAAACTAATACAGTTCCTTTGACAATAAGGAAAATGTCTTTCGAACCGGAGATCGGCGTTGTGAGCACAGTTCCAACTCCTGAATTTGGGTAGACTCTAAAGTGCTTTGAATTGACTATCTATTATCTCTATTCTTGCTTCGCTATGCATGGGAATCCCTTTTTGATTGACTCTATCTTGTTCTTGAACTCTTTTTCGTAGCGGCTTGCACTAACCTAATAAGAAGATAGATTCAATTATGAGATGAATTTGAGGTTAAGTAAGGAAGGGGAGAAGTATTACCTGGAGTATTTGATTGATGGTTTATCTCTCTACAAGGATGATCTATGATGTTCCAGGAGTAGTCAGTGAAAACACCGCAGATGGTCTGTTGAAAAATCAAAATAAATATCCATTTTTTTAATGCTATTATCCTCTCTTTCTCTCTTTTAAGCTTCTTACTAATACGGAGTAGCTGCGGATGAGAACAATTCCGTTTTTGCTTATTCTTCTTCAGTTGCAAAAAGCATTTCCCCAACTTTTATGCGCTTGACTTCAATGCAATCCACAAAATATCATATTTTCTAATGAATCTAGAAAATAACACTTGCTGGTGTTTGTGTATTTACCTTCAGTCGTAGCGTCTTGGTATGTTTGCTTCAATATCAGTTCTCCTAAAAATAAGATATCAAGAAGGGAAATTAGAACCCAAAAGTAAAAGAATAAACTGAATTCGATTGCTTTACCTGCAATGACGATCACAAAAGGAAGATCACTTAGTTTGTGTGTGCTGCTTTATTGAGGCACTACTTCGTCTAGCTTTAAGTCTACGATCTGCATCGCCGTTAGGATCTAAAATACACAAAAGAAAAACGATTTAGAGAGAGAGAGATTTAAAGAGATAAGGTCATTCTACATATCATCTTATCTCCTAACTCATAAAATCACAACCTTTTCATATTCATCTTTTTCGATGGATGCCTTGAGACTCAGAAGTGTTGGATCCTTGCAAAGATTGTCGATGTACTTAGCGATGAATTCAAGCTCACTTTCTGATTTATCTTGTTTCTTGATTTATGCTGAGAACTGCAGTTGTCTCTTCTTCTCAGCACTCTAGCCCTGAAAGAGGAAGATTGTTAGCAAATATCATTACAAATAAACGGAATTGAATGATCATATAAAATCTTTAGTAGAAGTAAAGAACGTAGCTGTGGAGAGGAACTAGACAAAAAAAGCGTTTAAATATCTCTTGAAAACCATGTGTTATGTCTTACAAGTAACCCTCCAAATGCTCCGAACATCAGTTGTGCTGTTATTCCTATTTAAACCTCTATTTGTGTGTCTGTTTTGCTTCTTATTTTTCCGACTGTTTCCTATTTCCTTGGGTGCTTTTACTGCTTATTTCTTATTATTATTTGTTTCTTGTGATTAGTACTGTCTCTCTCTTTCTCTCTTTCTGTGAAGTAAGTGTCTTTATTTGTATGTTTGTTTACTTGCTTGTTTTGTGGGGAGAGAGATAAAATGCATTGAATTAATCTCCTTTTGTGACTAAGCTTCTTTTCTCACCCCTTGTTGGTATTAATTGTTATTCCCCCCTTTCTTTTATCTAAGCGGGTTTTGACTTTTTAGGAGAATAGAGATCTCCTAATAATTGGCTCATCCTCGTCGATTTAAAGAACCGTAGGAATAAAACATCCTTGAGGTTGTTCTTTTGGAGTTTTTATTTGTTATGTTAATTAAAAGTGATTTAATTTCTTTACTCCCCCTCCCATTTTCTCATCTATCTACTTGACAAATAATTCCTCTTTTCTTGCCAATTAAAAAAACTTTTAAAAAGACCTCCCATCTCTTCTTTCTCCTTCTTCTTCTAATCATTCCCATTCCTATCTGTAAATCTTCAAAATAGTTTTATTTTTCCATATTCTCTTATTTTCTCTCCATTTAAATCGATTCTTTCTTCAAATATCATTATCAATCTCCGAACGATTCATGCTAAACCCCTCGATATAATACCCTAAGACTACTAAATTAAGATTAGAGAATGATATCCAGAGAGGACGCAGAAAAAATAAAAAAAGATATTAAGAACTTCACAACCAAACGCTGATATTATTTACCCCCCTTTCGCAATCAAAATAACACATTTCAATTCAAAATTCATTCTTGCTTTTTTTGAAGAATAAAAAATCAAAAGAATATGACTGAAGATAGGATCTGCATTGCATACAACAATAACTAGCAGTTCTTCTGTCTCAGAGAAGGTCTCAGCAGTGAGCTGTTTGTGAGTCTATTGAAATAGATATTTTCACTTGAAGGCAGCCCCATTGCATTGCAAAGCCAAAGAAGTAAAACAACATATTACTGATTATTTCCCCGAAATGATCAGTTTTAACAATGTTGTGATGTTCCTACCTAGGTGGTGTGATATATGACATTGCTGAATTCTGCCATTCATAGAACATTCGCCATTCCAATGATATATTCTCAATGATCGTCAGCACAGCATCTAGCAATCCCTAAGGGAGCAATAACACCAGCCCTCGCTATGGATTCGCTAGCCCAGGAAATAACAACAATAACAACAACAACTACCTAAACCAAGCAGGTAGAGCAAGCAGCCTGTCAAGATCATTACAGAAATCGTCTCAAATGAAGTCATTGTAAAAATCATCTCGCACGAAATCCACTGATTTTCACATACCCAAAGGATCCTAGAGATAATCCATAAAAGTAAGAACAAAAAACAGCTTAAACACAAACAACAATTATGAATACATTGTTACTCCTTGTTTCCCTTGTTAGAGTGCAAGCAAACACAGCGAAGAACCCTGCTAGTTTCTGGTGGAAGACTACGAAGTGTTCATGACAACAAACAAGGATTTGCAAGACGAACTGTATTGCTTTTTGCTATTCGATGAAGCGAAAATGATGAAACTCTATGGTGCAACTGCCTGCAGGGCATATCAATAGCAGTTTCCATTCGTTGACTTCTATTATTCTCTCTATCCCTCTAAGCGATCGAGAGGACCATTTTAGCCATCAGATAATGCATATCTCTTCAGTAAAAACAGACATATAATTATTCTGTGTTTTAATCTTTTGCTGCTTTTCTTTGTTCTCTAGGTTTTTTCTAAGGTCACTCGATGATTTTTGAGAGAGAAGTAGCGATAAGTGGAGAGGTCTCAGAGGATATTGTTAGAGCACTTGCGTAGTATGTCTAGAAACATGATCTGTCTCATTCATAGCACTCCAAAAGCGAACGGAGAATGTTCAATTTCAACGAAGAAAACACATACACGGAGAATAGCTTTTCAATGATAAATCAGTTTGGATCAGAGCTCAATTTCCCCAAGAAAGATGGCAGCTTCTCGGAGTAATCAAATAGAAGGAGAGCAAATCATGCCAAATCTAACTTTGTTTTGTTTGCTGTTTCCTTGCTAGTTTGGTGAGTTAAGACCGTGTATTTGAGCTAATCGAATGTTTCTCAGTGGGCTAAATCCGTCATCATTTCAACGATGATGAATTCAAAGAACTTCTTAGATTAATTCGAAAAAACCATAAGAAACTAAATATGCTTTATGAGTAATTCAAAGTTGATAATGACCACGATGAGCTAGCTAATTCAATCAGACATATTATGCATTTACCTTAGTCGACTGTGAAGACAAACAATGTTCTTTAGTAGTAATTCAAACCACTCCAAGAAAGTAATGGAAATTCCAAAAGTACCAATGCAAATAACAATAACAATAACACCAATGAGAACAAGGAGAAAAAGAAATTATTTGTGAATGAAATGAGCTTTGATGTGTCATCCAAGCAGAAGTAACATAAAAAATGGATTGGAATCATGTTGAATGGCATTGACATTATGATTTACTTTTTTCTTCCAACAGAAGAGCTGATTTACGTGATATAAAGCAGTTGAAGACATATTTAAAGGCACACAATGGGAAATTCAACAAAGAAACAAGTCTGACAAATGCAGAAATTGGATATTTAGTTTATTCTGTTAAGAATAATGATCATGAAGCATCTGAGTTGCTTAGCAGTCTCAGTCAGTATTCCTATCCAAAAGTTGTTATGAACGTGCTAAAAGCATTTTCTTCTGGGAAGATGGCTGTACTACTTGAGAGCCATTTTACAGCTGCTTAGATAGAATGCATTGCATCTTAGGAATAGACGAATTATACACCGATTCATGCAGCATTCCTTAATTGGATGGTACTTGGGAATCTCAATGATTTGCTATTAATTCTCAAGGAAAATCTCCCAAGTCACCTAAGAAGACCTTCGATTCTTAAGAAGAAGAAAATATCACAAGTAAGGATGCGAAGAGAGAAAGAGAAAAAGGACAGAAAAGGGAGGAGAAAGAGATATTGATGCTGATAGGTTTATTATTTTTTTGGTTTTTAGGATATTTTCAATGGTACTGAGAGCAATAATCCTTCTCCACGTAAAGAGCCTCATTTTGAGATTCCTGATAGCAATGAAGGGTCAAATCGCAGTGGAAATGATGAAGACTAAGATGATGACGATGACGGCGATGATGATGATGACGATGATGATGATTCTGGTCCTGAATCACCACTAGGTGACATAGCAGAAGAGTTTAAGTTATAGTTTAAGTACTCAGAATATGCAGAGAGATAAAAACGAAATCGTCGTCCAACATTTACTCTGCATTCTCGGCAGAAAGACGAAGACTATAACGATACCCTTGAAGAGAGTCTCGTTAAAAATCAAGAGTATCTCGCTATTCGTGGGTATCTTGAGATGTATTTCTAAGAATCAACTTCACAGAAAGATAGCAAATATGTAAAGAAAATGGGATAATTTTCAAAATTGATTCTTGAAAATGATTGGTTTTTTTTTGAAGCGTGAGATATTCTCGAATCTGCTGGGGGAATAGTACATCCAAGAGAGCATGCTCAGAACACTTGAAGAAGTATATGCTTATAATTATCCTCCTTTCTATGGGTTCTTGAGCAGTTTCACTTAAAGTTCTTAGTTTGAAGCAGCATAATAGCTAGAGTAAGGAAAAATAAACTTTTAGAATAACTGATGGGTTAATTTGTTGTTGTTTATTCACCTGATTTCAGAGAAATCTTAAAGAAATTCAGCTCACTCAAGTCGAAGATTAGTCATATTCTTGACTTGAGATCACCGATTTGTGAGGAAAAACTACTTAAATACAAAGGGTTCCACACTTACATCTCGTTCTAGTTTGTAAGAATTTAAAACTACTTCAAAACCCTTCAAATATTTAACTTTTCCTTCAATATAACCAGTATCAAGAGTTAAATCTAACTGAGCGTGAGTACCGCATGTTGAACAGACTCTTCTTATGGCAGGACTTGAGTGTCATCGGTGCATATGAGTTGTTCAGTTAGAATCTAGATACGGCAGAGTTCATGGAGAGCCTCAAAGTTATCGAAAAAGTGAAGTTCTTCAAACGAGGAACTGAATTTGGAGAACTTGACTAGCTAGACAGGGACTCAGAGCTGTCTAACCTAGTGTTGTATATCATCAGGAGCACGTAATTGACCAGTTAGAATATGCAAGTAATCGAGAAATCAGTGAGATTAGGTGACAGAGAATTACTGAAAATCTTTAGAATCTTCCAAGAACGCAAAGACAGCGATCAAACAACGTTCATTAAATAGCTTATGCATTTCGCGGAATAAAGAGAATAAGGTTAGAATTTGGGATAGTTTTAGAAGGGGAGAATAAGAAAGAATATGAGGTTATGATTTTACTTTTCTTGGAAAATAAATAGATGTAGCTCAACTGGAGAAGAAACTAAGTAAGGATTCTCAAGGTGAAATTCAGAAAAAAAGCGTTGATTTACAGTTGGATACGTTGAATACCTTCAAATCATTGTTTAAGAACGTGGAGCACCTGCAACTCATTGAATAGCTTGTCTAAAAGTAGCATGTTTTGACTTAGAGTGCCTTCTAAGTATTCGATTTCACCAAAGATAAACAAGATATTGTCGAGACAATAACGCTGATTTACAAATGGAACTATCCAATCGCTCTGAGAAACAACATCAAATAACTCTTCTTTGATGCACCCAACGCGAGAGAGAAAGTAACATTGGAGGGGAAATACCTTAGATTTTGTTCAGATTCAAGATGATGTTTTTGTTTATGATTGCTTTGGATTTTATTTAAAAAAAAAAGATAAATTTCCTTATGAAAATGGTGGATGATTAGGATTCTGTAGTGATGTCAGCTTGGGAAATCTATCTGAAACTAGGAGATTAATCTGATTTTAAGGATACACTCAGTGTGTTCCTTGATAAGAGATTCACTAGATGAAATAAGGGAATGATATCAAATAGCAAGCAGGGTTTTTTTATCTTAGATTGTATTAGAGAAACGTATACGATTTCAAAATGTTATTGTTTGAAAGAGATATGATTTGAAAGAACTCAAATAGTGTATTTGTTTTTGAGATAAATGTTTATGTAATTTCTGAATTTTTATGTGAATAAAACAAATTTTTAGCTCAACGATCAGTGGTTTTTGATGTTTAAAGAAAGAGTTCTTTTATGGGTTGATTGTTATTAGAATTTCCAGTAAAGAAAGGGGATTAGAGGAAAAGATGCTACTCAGGTATTCAGTGCTAATGAAAGAAGAAATGAAAAAGAAAGACTGTTCAGAATGCGATGGGGAGAAGTGAGAAATATGACATTTCAATAATATTCTGAATAATTAAAGATAGTTTGGTGGTTTCTTATACTTTTATTCAGAAAACGTGATTGATTACGTGGTGAGTTTTAGGAATATTAACTAAACGAATCACGAGATTTTTGAGATAACAGATTTTAAAGAATTCCTTCTAACCAGTGGTACAGCATATATTTCGATGTTTTTCAATTCCCAATCAAA
>Ga0302271_10001227_pt1 | contig 24976 bp, 11 predicted proteins | sample III_Bog_N1_1_FD_198767 | JGI IMG/M metagenome (GOLD analysis project Ga0302271, IMG submission 198767) | Peat permafrost microbial communities from Stordalen Mire near Abisko, Sweden - III_Bog_N1_1 | ecosystem: Environmental > Terrestrial > Soil > Wetlands > Peat | place: Sweden: Abisko... | reverse complement strand
CGACATTATATACCACCGTTCCGGAATTATCTGTTGCATTTAGCAGCAATTCAACGGACGAACCGGTTATGGCACCGATTGTTGCTGTAAAACCAGTTGGAACCTGGGTATCATTGGTTGTGCTGCCACAGTTTGAACCCACTACATAGGTCATATATTTTGTAACTGACATACCCCCGGAGTAAGAGAACTTACAGCCATAACTAATGGTTGTACCCGCTGTTTGTCCACTAATGGTTGTAGTAAAAATCTTACCACTGACATTGGTCATGGCCGATTCGGCAAAAGGGGATTCTTTCCATAAATAAGCAATGACTCCGGTCTTATCATCCAACATTTCAAAGGTAACCGTCACATCAGTGCCCACAGTTTCGTACGTACACTTGTAACCAACCGTAAATGATCCTTGGGTTGCCACCGTTGAGGTAGTTGTGCACGACATGAGAGGAGAAACAGTCACATTGGATGCCATTGAGGTACTGACTGCACCCCCATTATCTGTTGCTTTCGCAGAGACAGCATACGATCCTGCAACAGGGCTCCATTGTATACTGTAGGGAGGAGTTGTAACCGTCGAAATCAAGGTATTATTCTGGTAGAAGTCAACTTGCTGAATGGTTCCATCAAAGTCACTTGCACTGGCGGAAATAGTCACAGCTTTGCCTTGGGTAAAGGTTGAATGGTCAGATGGTGTTGTCAGGGAAACTGAGGGTGCCACATTTGAGGTACCGGTAACCATGACCAGGACTTCATCATCAGATGATCGTAAATCAGGATTGGTCACTGTCAGTTTTAATTTATACATTCCTTCTGCTAATCCAGTGATGAGCGGTGTTGAGATGGTGGAATCCGAAAACAGAATGACAGTAGGTCCATAAAGTTGTTTCCATTTGTAAGTCAATGGTTTTCCTCCCGATTCGGTACTGGATGAAGCATTAAGCTGTGCAGACGTTAATGGCAGGATTACTTTCAAATCTATTCCTGCATTGGCAGTCGGATAACTGAACGGTAAATCAGCTGTTCGGGCAAAAGTCATTTTCCCCAGATTAAATTCACCGGCTGTGAAGCCCAGGCGCAAAACATGTTTCCCCTGTGTGAGTGGAATGTCTGCTACTGTTTTAGTAGCCCAAAGCGTCCATACCGTTGAAGAAGTTGAAGGCACTGAAATATCGCCCGAAACAACCCGTCCATCTACTTCCAGATGGAAAGGTCCACCACCTGCTGAATTTCCGGAGGCATAGCGGAAAGCCAAAGAATACAGCCCTGTTTGAGCTACATCAACTGTATATTCGAGCCATTCGCCGGAAGCTATCGTTCCTATGGTAGCTCCTTCGTTTGTATCGGTATAGGCATCGACATATTCATCCATCCTAAAATTACCCGCATTAGCAGTTGTAACATCAAAGCAGGTGATATTCTGCCCATTTCCTCCTTCAAAGACATCATATTTAGCAGCTTCAATTGTTCCCGGAATTACCATGGCAGTAGCTCCGTAAGGAATCTGATTGCCAACTACAACCTGAGCACTGTTGGTAACATTGTATTTATCACCATCAAATACTTTAGCGTAAAAATTATGAATCCCCAACTGTAAATTGCCCGCGGTAGTAATATAAGGGGAAGCAGTACTCGTTCCAAGCGAAGTGGTACCATCCATAAATTCCACTTTTGTTGGGATTCCTCCCGTGACGGTAGCATTTAACTTCACACTTCCACCTATAAAAGCCTGTGGGAATGAAGATGTGATGACACCTGAATATCCTCCATCGAGACTGGTAACCATCTTTCCGGCTGGTACTACCAACTGGTATCCTGTTGAGAAAGTAACTGTAATGGGGGCACTTGAATAATTTTGTGCCACATAATTAATCTTCCCGCTCTGAATGAAGACAGCTGCAATCGGATAATTAGCGGTAACTGCTGCATCTACCCTTCCCAGAGCATTCATGGCGTGTAACCAATGATAGGTCTGAGCATCGGAAACACCAAATTTAATATCGCGATTTGGATAGGAATTGTACATTTCAATGGCTTTGGCAGGATCAATAAATGCCAGGTATTCCCACATGATATCGTGCCACAGGTTCGGATTAACCTGATTACCGGAGATACCTGTATTCGCTACAATTTCATTCCAAAGTTTTTTTACATACACAGTATCCTGTCCTAGATAAAGCGAACCGCCCTGGATTGGATACATTTCAATACCATACGAAGCTGCAATATCAGCAGTCCAGAATGTGCCATTATCAATGCTGTTGGCCCAAACACGGGATACCAGGCTGTATTTCTGGTTAGCAGGAAAATTGCGGTGATGAATATCCATGTAGTATTCTTCAATTCCGGTTTGTTCGGTAGTATAGAGGTAAATTCCCAAATCTCGGATAGCCTTGTTCCCAGAAACCTGTCCCCAATGAATCAGGGAGGCATTGAAGACCATACTTTCAGAACTTGATTCCTGATTATTCCCTTGTGGGTTATTGGCAAAGCCATCCACCCAACTATGACCTTCATATGGACTAAAATTGCGCAAATAAGGAAACATGGTATCATTGTGGTCGTAAGCCGCAGCATCACGAACCAGCATATTTACCATACCACCCCATTGAGCAGCCCAACCGGGAGTAAACTGTTCTACAAAGGCTGCTGCCTGAATAAAATAGCCCCAGTGAAATTGTTTATCATTTAACCCATTATCCTGACCATAACCGGCAGGATACCCAATCATCGAGCTCCAGGTTACATTATAATAAAACAGGAAAGCCACTTCCCCATTTTCAGCTTTAAACCAGTTTTCAAGGCGAGTTTTTATAGTACTCAACATTTTATCGCGGGCAGTTGTATTCCCCATTTCATTGGCAATCCGGGCTGTCTGCATTAATTGATTAAAAATCTGCCCTTCGTTATAGGAATCGGTCCAGGTAGCGAGGGTGCTATTTTCCAAGCCGGTAATTTTACCTGCTAAAACAGCTGGAGTAAATCCTTTGCTGTAATTGTCTACGTAGGGGAGAGTCGGTAATATACCATGGAAAGTATTTTCAACACTAAAACTATTCCCGGCCATGGTTTTCATTTCACCTCTAATAATGGCATAACTGTATTTATCAGGGATCGGGGAATTGGCGGCCAGATGTCCCCATTGGTGTGGAAGAAGTCCCAGCAACATATTGGTTTCTGTGCCTTCCTTTACGACGGTCTGTACATTAAAATCGGTACGCATAACCGAAGTTGCTTCATTGTAGGCATAAGTTGCGGTTGCTTTTACAGGAAAAACATACGCATATTTTTTATATTCAGTCGCGACTGTTGCCACATTCGTTGCAGTCATTGGAATAAAGGCCATTGACCAGTAGTTTTTACCATTTAATGTCGAAGTGTAAACAGCACCATTTTGAGTCCAGGTGCTTCCCATTGGGGCATACACTGCAAAGTCAGCTCCGTTTTTCACGTTGGTTGCAACCAACATTTCATTGGATATCACGACAGATCCTGAGTTTATAGTAACCTGTGCTACATCGGTGGACTTTTTTGTAAAATAGAGGAAGGGCATGCCAACACCCGAAGTGGCCTGGAACTCGTGGGAAAGATCGCTCCAGCGCATGGTTACTGTCCAATCGGAATAATCGGAGACAGTAGTGTTTGGGGCAGTCAGGCCTGTGACTCCAACAGAGATTGGAATCAGGTCATCAATAACACCGGATGGAATATAGCTCACTACCAACCCGGAAGTAGTAGTTTTCATAGTATAGGGATAATTGAAAAGATTGGATGCCGTACCGTTTTTAATTAGTGCCGACCACCAATCACTGGTAGGTACAGGCTTCCCTACCGCATTTCCACTTAAATAAGGAGTACCGGATGGATAAGCATTTCTACCGGCTACATCAGTTCCTGGAAATGTAGTTGTATAACTTCCGCTACCGACGGGTACAAGCTGCGCGTAACTGTTTACACATAGTAAGTTCAAAAGTATAACACAGGAAACAAGAAAACTTCGTTTTTTCATGGAAAGAGCTATTATCAGGAAGTTGGAAAAGAAATATGAGAAGTAAAGACTGAGGAAAATAATCCGCGAAGTATACAGTACTCCGCGGATATTCAAGTTTATAATTTCACTATCTTTTGTGTTGAAAGCTGACCATTAGCCAATTTCACGGTTATGAAATAATTACCTGAAGCTACATCGGACAAATTAATTGATTTTTCTAAACCGTTGACCAATACAGTTTTCATAGTTTGACCTACCAAATTGCGAATTATCACTTCACTAATTTCTTCTTCAGATTTGATATTCAATTCATTTTGAACCGGATTAGGATAAAGTCTTGTAGTTACAGCATTAATCTGATTCACTCCCTGGATATTTTTAAGTGCAAGACGCATCACAATACCAAAAACAAGATCGGAACTGTTAGCAGTTATATTCTTGACTATTCCGGAAATTTCATTATTGCCAATGACTAAATTGGTAGTTGGAAACGGTCCGGCATTTAAAACCCATGCCGGGCTACCAACAGTAGTAGTTGCAAGAGAAGCAAAAGGTGCTCTTGAAAAATCAGTAAAAAAAGATGTCAATTCAGATGCATTGTTTAGATATAGCATTGCTCCATCATCAACAAGATGATCAATATACAGATCGTAATTTGAAAGAACAGTCCCTTGTGGAATCGTAAAAGCGGTTTTAAAATAAGCAGTAATCAGCCCCGAACCTTTTATAAGATTTGTTTTAATATCTGCGTAGTTGTTGGTGTATGCACTGGCATAACCAAAAGGAGCTTGTCCTGTTTTCCAACTAGAAAAATTATAGGTTGGTATATTCCATCCTGTACCATCTAAACTCGTGTTTGAGTCATTGTAACTCCACACCTTATTTTTGCTTATGAGCAGATTGGGATCTTCAATGATTGTAGTTGTAGCTGAAATAACAATTGGATTATTGACGGCCTCATTACCGGCAGCATCTTTGGCTACAACTGAGAAGTTATACGCAGTTGTAGGTGACAATCCCGGAATTATATATGATTTTTGAACACCAGAAACTCCGTTAACAATGAGTGTAGTTGTTCCGTAAGTTATAGTATATACTACTGCTCCGGAATTGTCGCTGGCATTGAGTAATAATTCGACGCTGCTACCTGTGACGGCACCTTTGACAGCAGAAAATAAAGTTGGGATTTCAGTGTCGGGTCCGTTTGTTACTCCACAGTTGTTACCAACAGTATAAGTAAGAGTTTTTGTTACAGCCATTCCACCGGTGAAAGCAAATTTACAGGCTACTTTGAATTTTGCATCCAGCGTTTGTCCTGTAAATGTTTTTGAAAATTTATTTCCATTTACAACTGTTGTAGAAACTTCGGAAAAATCAGGATTATAGGTCCATAGAAATGCCTGGACTCCGGTATTTTTATCCAGTAATTCGAAAGTGACTGTAACATCCGTACCTGAAGTGGCAAAGGAATAATTATAGCCATCGGTAAATTGACCTTGTATAGCATCAGTATAACTACCCGCACATTCGGTGCTTGTATTTGTTGAAGTAGTGGCATCAAGTGAAGTAGGACTGTTTAAAGCTACATTATCACTTACATCTTTGGCAACAACCGAGAAAGTATATGGTGTTGCAGCATTTAAACCACTGATGGGAAATGACTTTTCAACACCTGAAGTACCTGTAGTAATAAATTTATTGGCTCCATTGGTAATTTCGTAAAGCACAGTACCTGAATTATCAGTGGCATTTAATAACAGTTCTACACTATGATAAGTTACGGCTCCTTTCGTTACTGTAAATGAAGTTGGCGATTCGGTATCGGCAGGGGTGTCGCTGCAACTACTTCCAACCACATAGGTAAACATTTTTGTAACCGCAAGACCACCTGCATAGGCAAATTTACAGGCCACCTTAAATGTTGCCCCTACTGTTTGGCCCGAGAATGTCTTTGAGAACTTCTTCCCACTCGTATTTGTGGCTGCAACTTCTGCAAAATCCGGATTATAGGTAAAGATATAGGCAACAAGACCTGCTTTATTATCCAATAATTCAAAAGAGACAGTGACATCTGTTCCTGAAGTTGTAAATTTATATATATAACCATCGGTAAAAACACCATCTAGAGCTAGTTTACTGACACCTAAACAGTCCGTATTTTGTGAGAATGTGGCGTTTGAGAATGCGAAAACAGCCGCAATGATAAGAAATAATTTTGTAAGTTTTTTCATGATGAAGAATTGTTTTTTTAGAAGAACTTTTATTTACAATACAAAGGAGGTTAACTTATTGTGTTTACAACCTGGAATTTAATGCCAAAAAAGAAAGTAAGCCCGCAGAGAGAATTTTCGCTGCGGACTTGAAGGAGTTACAATTTCACAATTTTATAAGTTGAAACCAGGCCGGTAGTCAATTTGACTGTTATAAAATAATTACCGGCAGAAATAGCGCTTAAATCTATCGTCTTTTCTAGTCCTGTGACAGTTATAATTTTCAATGTTTGTCCCAATAAATTACACACCAATACCTGACTCATTTCTTTTTCAGATTTGATATTTAAATCTTTTGATACTGCCGTTGGATAAATTTTTATCGATTTATCAGCATAAACTTCATTAACAGCTGTTGTTCCATCATGGAAATACAGATTATCAATATACACGGTTTTAACCCCTGAGCCAACAAATTTAAACTGGAATACATCCGACATAACTACTCCTGTAAACGAAGAAAGTGGTATATCATAACTGTTCCATTTATTTAAAACCAAAGGAGACAATGCAACTAGAAATTCTTTACCTGTACTGATTGGGGTAACCTGCAACGCTGTTTCATTTTCGGTATATACATCAATGTGTAATTTGGACATCGCACTAGCATTTACATGCGAACCAAGTTCTATTCCCTGATAATTCAGATTAGCATATTTAAGCGATGAATTATCGGGTGCCAGTTGGACTTGAGTTGCAACAGTGGATTGTCCCCAACCAGGGAAAAAGTTGGTATTGGTGACATTAGTATGGGCATCACTAAAAATTGAAATAACATTGGCAGCTGGTCTCGTAGGAGTTGGTGCGGCAGCTATTGAAGTTGCTGTTTTTGCCGTTACAATAACTGCATTAGCAGAAGTGTTTCCTGTAATATCCTTTGCAACAATAGAAAATGAATAATCTGTTCCACCAAGTAAACCGGTTACAGTATACGATTTTTGGACACCTGATATTCCACCTACGGTTAATTTTGTAGTTCCGTAAGTGATTTCAAAATTAACGGCTCCCGAATTATCGGTAGCATTTAGAAGAAGCTCGACTGCATCAGAAGTCACTGCTCCTTTTATTGCCGTAAGGGCTGTTGGAGCTTCAGTATCAACTGTAGCTGTATTGTCATAAAGATACAGGTTGTCAATATAAACAGTTCCATCTCCCACAATTTTAAACTGAAAGATTTCAGAAGTCACAACCCCGGTGAACTGACCTAAATCTAAGTCATAACTATTCCAGGCATTTTTTAATAAGGGTGTCAGCGTGATAAGATTTTCTTTTGGTCCGACACTGATCGGTGTGATTTGTAGTGTGGTCCCATCGGCTGTCCAGACATCAATGTGAAGCTTATTCATTGTAAGGGCATTTACAGACGGGAATTCAGTTCCCTGATAATTCAATCCGGCATATTTAAGAGTGTTGTTACCGGCCACCTGAATGGTAGAGACAACTGTGTTCTGGCCCCAGCCTGGATTGAAATTGATTCCAGTCACAGGAGCATAAGCATCACTAAAAAATGAAATAACTTTAGCCGCAGTTCTTGCCGGAGGAGTTGGCGCTGCTGTTGTCGGATCAGCTAATGAAGCTGCATTTACCACATTTTCCGAAGCTACTATCGCAGCTATCAGAAGGAATAATCGAGTAATTTTTTTCATGTTTGTAATTTTTTAATTGATTAAATAATAAGAAATTAAGTTTAATTATTGATATAAGTAATTTTTCATTGAAATTTAAATACTGATTAGTGAGAGAAACAACCAAAAGATGGAGATTTCAAAAAGTCAGTATATTTGAATAAGTAATTTTATACTTCCATGCATTGCTACGGAAATCATGATCTCAATTATTAAAATCGGTTTAATGTTCTGTTGTCCTTGTTTATCGGTAAGTTTATTTCTTTCCTTCTTCAGCCATAAGCCTTGGGCTGTAAAACTGCTCTGCTGTATTCCCTTTTTGATATACTTTCACGTAATCAATATACATTTTAGCTTCACCATCTTTCAATGCGGTAATTTTATTGACATGCGTGATTCCTGTGAAGTTACCTCCTACTGCCAGGTTAAAAATAATGAAGAAGGGTTTATGAAAATAGTGTGCTGCATTGTTTGATTCATTCTTTCCATTAATAGGCATTTCAAAATACGGTTCATCTTCTGGAAATTTATCTAAGTCAACGTACATTTTTAAAGCATTTTCATCCCAAATCAATGTATATAAGTGAAAGCCATCTTGAAGGCAATATGGATTTATTCTTGCTTTTGCATAATTTGGATATTTACCATGATTGAAACGTTCACCCCAATGACAAGCTCCATTGAAATACCGATCCTGTATTCCTCCATCTATTCCCTTTTTGTTGCCCATCTCCATGATATCGATCTCTCCGCATTTTGGCCATTCCGCTTTTGGGTAATCACTGCCCAACATCCAGAACGCAGGCCATAATCCATCAGCCGTTTTAGGCATTTTGATCCGTGCTTCTATTTTTCCATATTTGAAACTAACCTTGTTTTGCGTTGTCAATCTTCCGGAAGTATATTTTTTTAGAAAATGGTTTTCTCTCCGGGCTGTTAAGACAAGACAATTCTCTCCGCTGGCAGGTTCTTTCCCTAACATAATATTTTCACGTCTGTAATATTGCAGTTCCCGGTTACCTCCTCCTTTTCCATTTATGATGACATTCCAACGATTTGCTTCATCCAGTTTCGTCCCATTAAAAGTATCCTGCCATACTAATTTGTACTCATCCCCACCTTTGCCTTGCTTTTCATCGATTATATTCTTCTGAGCTAATAATCGGGGAACTAACGACAACACAAGAAAACTTAAATATAAAATCCGGTATCTATTCATCATAAAATCTCTATTAAACTGTGAATTCTTAAAAAAACTAGTAACCTCACTTATTTTCTGATTATTAATAACTATACTGTCCGATATCAGATTATTCTATCTCATTGTAAATCGACAAGACAAATTTAGTTGTATTTCGATTTTATAAAGAATTTTTCACCTCACAAAAATACAATTGACTTCAAATGATACTACTCAAAGTTACGACAAATAAAATATTAGGTCATTGTATTTCAGGACCTTGTCTATTTATGTGTTTTTAAACATATTTCAACTATAATTTCAACTGAATTAAATGTGTTAACATTGGGTTTATTAAATAAAAAGAGTCATTCACAATATTGAAATTATGAAAAAGTACATTACACTTCTACTAGTTATAAATTTAGGTCTATCAGCATTTTCAAAACAACCACTAGTCCGGAATTTTACCAGATCAACATATAATGCAGGCACTCAGAACTGGGATATTGCTCAGGATGCATCAAATACAATGTATTTCGCCAACAACTTTGGGTTGCTGGAATTTGACGGTAAAAAATGGACAACCTTTCCTATCAAAAACGGTACAAATGTCCGGTCAATCCTATATACTAAAGATGGGCGGATTTATGCCGCCACGTTCAATGAATTTGGTTATTACAAACCATTAGAGAACGGACAGCTGGAATATCATTCGTTGATGAAGAAATTAAAGAAGAATTCAATCAATTCAAATGAACTCTATAACATTATCCAGGGGGAAAAGAAAATTTACTTTCAGGCTAGTAGAGCTATTTATCAATATGATGGTAATACGATAATTGGATATGCTTTCAATGATAAAATAGATATGGCTGCCTTAGTACATAATGTACTTTTTGTTGCAAGCTCCCAGAAGGGAATATTCATGCTGAACGGCCGGTTATTTGTCCGTATTTCAGGGTCGGAGTTGCTTATGGGTAAGAAAGTATGTTCTATCCTACCATTTAAGGACAATAAGATTTTATTTGTAACCAGTTTTAATGGTGCTTATATGTTTGATGGGGTATCCATAGTTCCTTACAATACAGGGATTGACGGGTTCTTGATGAAAAATCAGGTTTTTTGTGCAACCACCAATGGAAAGAAACTTGTTTACGGCACAGTACAAAATGGTATTGCTGTTCAGGATTTAGGCGATGGAAGCGCCATTTTTGTCAATACTTATTCCGGCCTTCAAAATAACACAGTACTTAGTGCTGCATTCGATAACCAACAGAACCTTTGGCTGGGACTTGATAAAGGCATTGATTATGTGATGCTGAATAGCCCCGTACTAAATATGTTTGGCACTAACAATTTATATGGAGCCGGATATACTTCGTTTTTAAAAAACAACCTGTTATATTTTGGAACCAACCAGGGTCTCTATTCGACTTCGTACCCTCTGCCAAATAACGCTCTGCCTGCTCAGTTGAATTTAATGAAGGGAATGGAAGGCCAGGTATGGTCGTTAAATGAAATCGACAATACCCTCTTCTGTGGGGATGACCAGGGAGCTTTCATCATTTATCCCAATCGTGCAGAAAGAATCCCTGAGCTAACAGGCACCTGGTCGTTTAAAGGTCTGCTGCATCATCCTGATCTTATTCTGGGTTGCTCCTACCAGGGATTATTTATCCTGAAAAAAGAAGGTTCCAAATGGAAATTTGCCCATTTCATCAAAGGAAAGTTTAATGAATCCAGCCCTATGTTCGAAGAAGATAGTGAAGGAAACATATGGTTCAGCCACTGGCAGAAAGGGTTATTCAGGTTGCATTTTAACAACAGCATGGACAGTATTATCCACGTAGATATTTACGATACGAAAAAAGGGTTTCCCAGCAACCACAACAACACATTGTTTAAGATTGGGAATGAAATCATTTTCTCTTCCGAACGTGGGTTTTATCAATACAATAAAAAATCCAACAGAATGGATCCATACGACAAATGGAATAAATTGTTTAATTCTCCCCCCAGTTACATGCGGTTGCATGAAAGTAAAAACGGTGATGTCTGGTGTGTGTCGGGTCGATTTGTCGGACTTGCAAAAAAAATATCAGACAGCAAGTACCAGATGGATTCTTTAACCTATCGGATTCTTCAACCGAAACTGATTATTGGATTTGAACATTTTAATTTTATTGATCATGATAATCTGATCCTGAATACCGAAGATGGTTTTAGCTGGATAGATACCCGTAAAATGCCCACCACAAAAAGCACTTTTAAAGTTCACCTTCATTATGTTGTTATTACAAATAACAGGGTTACTTCTATCACAAGTCCCGGGATTATTGAAAAGATTAATTTATCAGATACCTATAGTCACAAGCAGAACTCTATCCGGTTTGAGTTTATTTCTCCCGAATATAGGAATGAAGGCATGGTTCATTACAGTTACATGTTGGAAAATTATGATGATACCTGGTCAAAGTTCAGCACTGATAACATGAAGGAATATACCCACTTACCGAAGGGGAATTACGTCTTTAAAATAAGGGCTAACAATATCCTTGAATCCAAGGAAGCTTTAACTTCTTATTCGTTCACCATCCTGCCTGCCTGGTACGAATCAAAACTGGCAATATTCATCTACATCATCTTGTTCCTGGCTCTTTTATTCTGGACTGTACTTTTTATTAATAAGCGTTCAAAAAAAGGAGCATTAGATATGGAGCGTATGAAGGAAATAGAATTGAAAGAACAAAAGAAACATTTTGAGGCAGAAACATCTGAAAAGAAGAGGGAAATTAAAGAACTGAAAAATCAGCAATTACAATATGAGCTTAGACATAAATCACAGGAACTGGCGAGTTCAACGATGAATTTAATCCGTAAGAATGAAATATTACTCGATATCATGGATAATATTACCAAGGTAAGCGATGATATTAAAGCCAGTCATGATTCAAACACACTTTTATCACGTCTGAATAAAATGGAACGAACTATCAAGCAAAATATTGAGAATGATAATAACTGGAAACGATTTGAAGAGAATTTTGATTTGGTATATGAAAACTACCTGAAGCGATTGGGTGATATGTATCCCGATTTAAATACCAGTGATAAGAAGCTATGTGCTTATCTTAAAATGGATCTATCTTCCAAGGATATAGCCCCATTGCTGAATATGTCTGTCCGGAGCGTGGAAATGAGTCGTTATCGTTTACGTAAGAAAATGGATCTTGACAGGGAAGTAAACCTCGGTGAGTTCTTGCAACGTTTCTAAATACACACAGACAGCCCCGGATTTGAATAAATCCGGGGCTGTCTGTGTGTAATACTATTTTGGTGTTCTTTGACAACCTGATTCCCTCAAAAAGAATTGTTCAGTGATTTATATTAGGTTGTAAAAATTTACCGCAAGGGGAACGGCATCAATAGAAAAAGCATTTATTCATCGTTTACAATCCGGGGTATGCACAAGTTAAAACCCTACAAAAAAGAATCTTCTTCAATAACATATCTTCAGATAGAAAACACCTGACTGACTTAACACATTCAATCAGGTACAATAAATCCTACCCTTCCTATTGAATCAGGATCTTTTGCGCGGAGACGCAGCCGTCAAGTGACAGTACGCGAACCAGACAGATCCCCTTGGACAGTTGGGTTGCAGGAATGCTTGCAGTGCCTTCAGGTACATGTTTGGAATAGATTTTCATTCCGTTCAACAGGTAAATTTCAACCGTTGCAGCTTTACCATGGATATAAAGTTGTTTGCTGGCAGCAGAATAGCTTACCGATACATCCGGAATTTTGACTATGGGTGTGGCAGTAAGGTTCGGATTATATTCGTAGGCACCCAGGTCGGCGGCTAATCCGTAATAGGCAAACCCTACATTCGTACCTTTATCAATCAATCCGCTTGTTGGTGTTAAATGCAACAGTGTGATTTGCGGCAAAGAACCATCAGCCTGACGTTCATTAATCATCTGCGTATAATCCAGGCTGACAAAATCAGCCGCTACACATGTAAATCCGGCATTCCAGGAGTTAAAAGCCTGGGTAACCGACTTGGTGTTGAAACTATTCGATGCTTTGCTGTTAAGCGATGCACAGTTTTTGATGATCAAAGTCCCATAGGTGCTGTTTGAAAAACCGTAATTTGTTCCGTTGGTATAACTGGTGCAATTGTAAATGGTCATGTTACCGTTGTTGTTGTTCTGATCGAAACCTTTCACCGGGTTATTTACTGAAATACAATTATGCAGGGTTGCATTATTTGCTGTATAATTTCCCCCGAGTTTGAATCCATTTCCGTTGCCATAATTCCTTATTACATAACGTCCCGAGGAATTTTTAAACTGATAGAACCACGAGGCACTATCGGTCTTAAAACGAATGTGATTGGTCATATCAAATGTAGCAGGTGTCATGGAAAAACACCAGCAACTATCGTACACTGTGTTCCCTATTTTTTCATAACTATCCCATCCATCATCCCCGTTCCTCCAGGATCGACATCCTCTGTACGTGTTGGTTCCTGTGTTGGTATATTGTTTATCGGCAAAACCATCAGCATTCCCGCCAAAATCAGGAGTCGATATGCCTCCCGACTCATAATCAAAATTCTCGTATGAGTCACAATTCAGAACCAGATTATCACTCCCTCCCTTCAGTTGGGTACCTGCATCACAATTCCAACGGGTAATGCAACGTTCGATGATGTTATTGCTTCCTGTCACCTGTAAGCCATTATCACCGGCTCCCTGGATGATGATCCCCTTAAGATGGACATAATTTCCCGACAACTTCACCCCTTGGTTGCTGCTATTGTAAGGTTCATTGCGAAAATCCAGTATAGGAGTTTCATTTTGGAAAGCCACAATCTGGAGGTATTTTACAGCTGAACCTGACTTTGAAAGTGTTTGTAAAGAGGAAATATTGTAAGTTCCTCCACGTACAATCAATGAATCACCGGCAGTGAGTGGTTTCCCGATGCCGGTTGTAAAATCATACGGACTTACCTTACTACCGTTGCCTGTAGATAATCCTGCTGGTGAAACATAATAAGTGGTTGCCGAAATCAGGCATGAAACAGTTGTTAAAAGTCCTGTTAGCAACGTTTTAGATGAAAGGTGGATCATGGGATAGGAGTATTTAGTAAAGACTGATTATTCTCTCGAAATGTTTAATCGAATTTCAATACTGCAAATTTACCTACTCTTTCAGGTTGCGGAGGTGGATTTATCTGCGGAATAGGGGGAAAATCTGAATTTTTGATTTATTTTAAATTAAATATCTATAAGAACTGTTCTTTCTAAGGTGTAATAGAGCTATTTCCTAATATCAATCATCAGTTTATGAGAATATCACCAGGATGTTGTCATCGTGTCGGATAGATGTTCTTGTTGCACGTTGAGTGTTCCGTGCTTGAGTAGTTTGAAAGCATTTGGAAAAAGGTCTGAGTCTATGCAATGGATTACTTTTTCAAAAAAGAGAATCGAAGAATCAATGGATACTTGAAGACACATTTCATAAATAGCAGGTATGAAATTGTCAATGCATACCGGCTTTTAATTATATAAAATCAAGCAACTCGATGAACTTAAGATTAAAAAAAAGCCTAAAGTGATGGAATGTCACTTTAGGCGTATAATCTTGTGTAAATTAGGACAGAACCGAATGAATAGGTCGAAAAATTATTTTTTAGTCATTTGATGAGTTTCAACCTGCCCATTGTTGCCCATTATTTTCACTAAATAGTTTCCCGAAGGCAAGGCTGAAGTGTCAATAGTTGTAGCATTTGCAACACTCATCACTTCCTGTCCGGCCATATTCACTATGATAACACGGGTTGGCAGGTTAGTCGGTACAATCTGTATATGATCATTTGCTGGGTTGGGATAAATGCTGAATTGATCGCTTGCTTTCACCTCTCTCACATCCGTATTCTCCAAAGCGGGACCTGAGTATTCTTCATCCGATACTCCTTGTTGATAGACCCTAACATAATCCACGTACATGTTTGAAGTGTAATTATTGGCGGCATTTAATGCTGTGACGTTATTGATAGCATGAATCCCTGTAAAATTGCCTCCAATTGCCAGATTGAAAATAGCATAAAATTGTTTGTGGAAATAATGGGCTGTATTTCCGGCAACATCTGCCCCATTAATAGCCATATGTGCGAGAGGCAGAGCTGACGGATTTACATCAAGGTCTACATAGGTTTCTATAAATTCAGCGTTCCAGATCAGGGTAAACAAATGAAAATTATTCTGGATACTGCTTGTCGCAGTAGCATCTTGTCCCCAATTAGGGTAGGAACCTCCATTCCAGCTTTCACCCCAGTGGTACCAGGTACTGTAATACTTGTCTTGTGTTCCCCGGGTTATACCGTTGGCATTTCCCATTTCCAGGATGTCAAGTTCCCCACATTTTGGCCACCCCACCGTTGGGTAATCAGAACCCATCATCCAAAAAGCAGGCCACAATCCGTTAGCTGTTTGAGGCAGTTTGATCCGGGCCTCAATTTTGCCATGTTTGAACGACATTTTACTAATCGTTTTAAGACGGCCCGAGGTACAGGTTTTATCGCTAAAGTTTTCTTTCTTTGCTGTAATGATTAAACAATTGGCACCCGTGACAGGCTCTTTCCCAACAGTTATATTTTCACGGCGATAATATTGCAATTCGGCATTTCCACCTCCATCACCATTTACTTCTACCACCCAGTTTTTGGTTTCATCAAGCTGAGTTCCATCAAAATTATCCTGCCAGACCAGTTTATATCCATTCACTTCACCTGTACCTGTCTCCTGCCATATTACTTTCTGCGGAACCAAGGGTTTGTTTTGAGCAAAACATCCGGCACAAATAGAGCTTAATAGTACCAAAGAAGTTAAATATTTAGGTAGTGATATTTTCATTAAATTGTTGAGTTTTATGTTCAGTGATATGTAAATTGAGTGAATGAAGAAAAGGTTCTTCATTTAGTTATTTGTTTATTTTTATCCAGTTCAGTGAGGTTCCTCCATAGGTGCATTTCAGACGAATAGTATGCTTGCCTAAAGTCATGGGGAGGCTAGCACAGAAAGTAGTCCAGGCATTCTCAGCACCAGTTTTAGGCAGCGTGACAGTAGTTTGTACAATCCCATCAACCTGTACATCGCAGGTCGCATTGTATAAAGAAGTATAGCGTAGCTCTATCTTTGTGTTTTTTAACGTCGAAATATCAACCAGATACTCGAGCCATAAGTCACTATTGAAGTCAGTCACATCAAGTTCTCCATCCACATCTGTTGTTACCCGAAGATGTACCGGAGCCGACCAGTTACCAACCAATACATCAGGTTCCATGCTTAATGAACTATAATTCTCAGCAGGGATAACTTGGAACTCATGATAATAAACCGATTTATCAAGTGTCGACATGTTTACAAATACTTTTCCCAAGGACGATAACTCGTAAGGTGCTGTTTTGGTCAACAATTGCATGTAGGGATATGAGTCAACAGCTCCACTGCTCCGGGGTATAAACCAGGCATAGCGGGCTACATCAGGATTGCTTTCTAGGTAATTTAAGGCTTCGGACATATAGAACATTTGAGCGCTAATGCTGGATATGTTCTTTTCCCACCCACAAAATTCGGTCAGCCATATGGGTTTTCCGTATTTTTTAAACCGTTTAACATAAGAAGCCATAGCACCAGCACTGCCCATATAACAATGAATAGCTATGCCATCCAACGATGAGAGCGGCACCAATGTGAAGAACTCATCAAGCCAGACTATCGGGTCGGTATAATTTACTAAATTCCCATAATTCATTGCCGGTGAAATCAATTTCAGATTCAGCTCTTTGGCTAAAGCTGAAAATGCCACCCATTTTTGTGCTGCCACAGTAGGAGTCATATTCGATTGATCCGTCAGGTTGGGCTCGTTAAACCCAAGTAAGTATTTACATTCAGGGTGCAGGAGTTTAAAAGCCCGTATTCGGTTTGCATCAAAGCTTCCATTCCAGGCCATAGGTATAAAATCAATTTTATTCTCAGTCACCAGCTGGTCTAGTGTCGAACTGATATCAGGTCCCCAGTTATAAAACCAGGAGGCTCCGGGTGATAATAAGTTGGCATCGTCTGATATTGAAAATGAATAGGACACTCCTCGTTTAGTACTCCGGTGCTGGTGTTGTTCGGTCAATTGAGTTTCATCTGCCTGGTTGGTAGTAGTACAGGAGAAGCATAGGAAAAGTATGCCATTCAAAACCAGGTTTCGAATTAAAAGTTGTGTTGGAAACATATCCTTGTTGAAAAGCATTCTAATCTTGTTGAAAGACTTAATAATTTATATAAGCCCAATTCTTTGGGAAAAAAGAATTTGAGAAACCTGTAATCCTTTCAAGAAACAATCCTCTTTAAAAAGGGCTGTAAAATGAGAATTCAGTGTATATTATTTCCGTTGATAAACCCGGATATAATCTACTTTCATCAACACAGGATTATTGAATGCTGCATCATCGATTGTACCACCCATCGTTCCTCCTATGGCCATATTGAAAATCAGGAAGAAGTTTTTATTGAATGGCCAATTGGCAACGGATGAGTTGACGTGTTGCTCCCAAACAGTGGTTGTTTTTACACCATCAATCAAGAAACTCATATTATCATCGCCATCGCTGTATGCCTTTTCCCATTCTATGGCATAGGTATGATAATTACTCTCCAGATTATCGAGATATTTGCGTGCATACCAGTTATTTCCTTTCATTCCATTCTTCTCACTGGTATGTAAGGCATGTGAGATCATGGTGGGTTGTGAACCGATATGCTCCATTATATCAATTTCGCCACAGAGAGGCCAGCTGGAAGTAGTTCCAAGCATCCAATAGGCTGGCCAGGTCCCTTTCCCTACTGGCAAGCTGATTCGGGCTTCTATCTTGCCATAGGTAAACGAAGCCTTGTTTTTGGAATTAATACGGGCAGAAGTGTAATTGTTTCCGCTATAAACTTCCTTTTTTGCTTCAATCACCAGGCTGCCACTTTCAAGACGGATATTTTCAGGACGGCTGGTATAATACTGCTTTTCCTGGTTTCCAAATCCACCCCCTCCAATTTCGTAGTTCCATTTGGTCAAATCAAGAGTAGAACCCTCGAATTCATCGGACCAAACAAGCTGGTAAGGGAGATCATCATGTGTTACCGTGACGACACAGGTAGTATTAAAAACAGAATCTGCTGTTGCCTGGATGATTGAAGTTCCACGTGCGAGGGCTTTGATTTTTCCGTTTAAAACTGTAGCCACTTTCTCATTCGAGGAACTCCACACAATAGTGGCTTTTGCTCCGGCAGGAAGGATATTGGCTGTAAGGGTAATCGAATCACTTTGAACAAGTGTAACCGTTGCTTGATTCAGGCTTATACTCTGAGCTTTAAGAATAGGTTCATCTGCTTTACAGGATGTAAAAGAAATAATAATAAATAATACGGAAAGATAATCCACAAACTTTTTCATAAAACTCTGATATTTAATAGATAAAACGACTAAAGTGTCAACTAAATTGCCCGGGCAATTTATTAGTAGTGTAGCGGATGCATTCAAACCCGCTACACTTTAAAATTTTGTATGAATTATTTCTTTTTGTAAATAAATACAGCATCTAAATCAAGGGTTCTGCCGGTAACACCACCGCTCAATACGGATATAATATTTGGATCAGCTACAAAATTGCTATACGACAATCCCATGGTTTTCAAAGTAGACATCGGTATTTCAATTTCATGCCACTCACCATCGCGTGTAAAATCAGCAAGTGCAGGATAAGTTACACCATTATCCACAAATCCGGTTCCACCGATTGCAAATTTAATGTCCGTTTGTCCACCCATTACAAATGCATGAACAGTATTGTCTTTACTTCTCATACCGATGTGCAGGTAATACTTGTCAGGATTATCGGTTATTGCTTTCAAGCTGGTAAGAGATAATTGATTACCTGCTGTTTTGATATTGAAACCTGCACCTGACCATCCAACGCTTCCAACTGTCATACTAACCCATGTTTCAACTTCGCCATAGAAATTTGGACCCGTACATGTGCCTGCATTGTAAGTTGCATTCCAGATATACAAAAACCGGGTAGCTTCATCCGGACGGAAATCGGCTTTAATCTTTGTACCCAGGGCTGCTGAAGTTATTCCATCCATAACAATCGGATAATACTCTGTTCCCGTCAATGAGGCTGAAAAATTAGTGGTTTCTGTCACTGTCAAGGCACAGGTTGCAGTAAAAGTACCTACAGTTGCAATGATATTTGCGGTTCCTTTAGCAACTGCTTTCACAACGCCGTTTTTTACAGTAGCTATTGCTGTATTTGAAGAGGCCCAGGTAGCTGTTCCCGTAGCCCCGGAAGGAACAACGGTTGCTTTCAGGGTTGCTGAATCTCCGGCTGCAATTGACAAGGTAGCCTGATCTAAAGTGACTCCGCTTGCAACTACTTCAGAATCCGATTTACAGGAACTGAATATTAAAACAGCCATGCTTAGACATAAAAAAAACATTTTCTTTGTTTTCATGATAATAAATAATTTAAATTATTAGTTAATTGTGTTGTGTATATAGTGATGGTTTTTAATAATTTGGATTCTGAGCCATTGGGTTTAAATCAATTTCTTTGCTTGGAATAGGCATTAACTCATTCTTTCCCGCAACAAAGGTGGCCATTTCAGCTTGGGCCTCCGGAGTTTCTGTTGCCTTGTAGGCATCCATGACTTGTTTGGCAACTCCCCAACGGCATAAATCGAACCAACGGTGGCCTTCCATGGCTAGTTCTACCCGGCGTTCATGGCGGATGGCAATGCGCAAATTATCCTTCGTATCGGTAAGCGATCCATAAGGGAAAGCAGGTAAGATCGTTCCGTTTCCACGGGCACGGGCACGTACGGTTTCCAGTGCTGTTTTCGCTGCTGTAAGATTATCTGTTTCGCAACAAGCTTCAGCATACATCAACAGGACATCCGAATACCGGATTACTTTATTATTTATTGGCCCACGGGTAGGATGCGCCAACAGAATCACAGAATTGTCGGCATTCAACAAGGCATATTTCCGGTTTAAATAACGTGAACCCAGGTAAATCTCCTGTGCAGGGGTTTCAATCTGTGCATTTGTAGGGTTGAGAATAGTAGCATCCCGTCGTGGATCGCCTGCTTCGTATTCGTTGTATAAATTTTGTGTCGGTTTATTGAATCCCCATCCGCCACCTAGCTTAGAGGAGCGTGAACGGGTCAGAATCACAGAGAAAGTTCCTCGCGTGAATCCATCCCCTTCACCATAGTCACTGGTAGGATCTTCCATGTATTGAATTTCAAATACTGATTCTTTGCCATTTTCCCCGGCTAAGGTGAAATTGTCTGCATAATTAGGAACCAAACCATATTCATTGGAGATCATAATTGAATCACCCCAACGTTTTGCTTCGGCATAATTATGAATATACAAATTTGCTTTCAACAACATAGCCTGTGCAGCACCTTTTGTAGCACGACCTAAATCAGTGACAGGGTATTGACTCTTCTTCCAAAGTTTGGCATTGGCATCCTGAAGATCGGTAACAATCTGAGTATATATTTCTTCCTTAGTAGCTCTGGGTTGTTTCCAGTCCGAGGATGAGAAAATAGGTGTCAGCACTTTCGGTACGCCACCAAAGACACGTACTAATCTGAAATAATACATAGCTCTTAGAAATTTCAACTCTCCTACCAACCGGTTCTGAACACTCAGGGTCATAACCGTGTCGGTTTTCATCAGCGGGATTTGCTCTAATGGCAAATTACAACGGGCAATTCCCTGGAATTGCGCCCGGTAATATTCCAGCAACAACCCATTATTTGAATTGGTTTTGAAATTCTCAATGTCATAGACATCGGACATATCACCCACGGATTGTCCGCCTTTAAGGGCATCGTCCGAAACAACATCCCCAATAAACCATTCCGGGAAATAGGTAGTATTATATTCCCACATCAAAGGGACATAGGCTGCATTCGTACTTTGAATGGCTGTTTGACCGCTCGTGAAAAAGTCTTCAAGCTTAGTAACTCCCGGAGATGGCTCAAGCAACCAGGAATCACAGGAAGTAAATATCAACATTGATATTGTACAGAATGTTAAAATTAATTTTTTCATATTGATTCTATTTTTACTTTATCTCATTTTCAAATTCTAAATTGAGATGAAAAGATAGTGAATTATCGTTATAGGTAAACTCTGATTTATAAATCTAGATTTAAACCAAAAAGAATGGTGCGTGATTGAGGATAGTTACCATAATCAACTCCGCTTCCAACTTCTGGATCATACCCGGTATACTTGGTAAACGTCAATAAATTGCTGGCGGAAACATAAATCCGACACCGGTTGATATTCACTTGTTTGGTCAGCCTTTTAGGAAGAGTATATCCAATCTGTACGTTTTTCAACCGCAGATAGGCACCGCTTTCAATAAAACGACTTGAAGTTGACAAATTAAGAGAACTGCCGTATGGATTAGGAATAGTTCCATTTGTATTTGAAGTTGTCCATACATTGCGCATCGAAGTGCTTAATGTGGCTTCCAATCCCTTGCCTTCGGTTTTTTCACGTTGGGCATTGTAGATCTTATTGCCATATACTCCCTGGAAGAAAAGTTGTAAATCAATGCCTTTGTAATCAATTCCGGTATTAAAACCATAGGTCAACCAGGGGAATGGATTGCCAAGATCGGTTCGATCGTTGGTATCATCAATTTTCCCATCATGATTTAAGTCTGCAAATTTCGCATCACCGGCATGATATGGGACTTCACCTGCAGCATATCCATTCAAATAAGAGGCAGCCTCGGCATCGGTTTTATAAATTCCCAGGTACTGATATCCCCAAAATGTATAAAGTGCATAACCCTGATCGATAATGGTCTTATCCCCGTAAATCCGGTCTCCTCCATTCAGAGAAGTCAATTTGTTGTTTATAAATGAGATATTTCCATTCAGGGAGTAATGCAACTTCCCGATTGTACTCTGGTGATCCAGGGTAAGCTCAATCCCCTTATTACGGACTGTTCCAACATTTGATTGTGAATCATATCGGTTTCCCACCTGTGCAGGTGCCTTCACAGGCAAAATCATATCTTTAGTGTCACGGTTAAATACATCGATTGTTCCACTCAGCAGGCCTTTAAATAACCCAAAATCAATTCCGGCATTATACTGTTCTGTTGTCTCCCATTTTCCGCCGGTATTCACATAAGTCAGTACGGTTGCTCCGTTTGCCAATTGTTGATTGCTTCCTAATACATAATCTACAAAGGACGGTCCTGAATTAAACATGGTCAGGTTGAATGCATCCGACCCTACTTTATCATTCCCAATTTGTCCCCAGCCAATGCGAACCTTCATATTATCCAGATTCGGTATTTCCTTCATCCAGGGTTCTTCACTGATGCGCCAGGCGAGGGCTGTCGAAGGGAAATAACCCCATACATTCTCCGTAAATTTACTCGAAGCATCTGCCCTGAAATTCATAGTAATCAAATACTTGCTGTCATACGAATAATGTAAGCGACTTAACAGCGAAAATCTCCTGGAGCGGGTAGCATCATCACTCGCATAGGTTTGTTTATAGGTGGTTTTGGATAATAACCAGTTATTCTCGGTTGGATTTGAGATCGAGGATCCTGACCCACCAATAAAGCTGTAATTATATTCCTCGGTGGTTTGTCCAACCATAGCTGTGAGGTTGCTTTTATTGAATGACTTAGTATACGTCAAAATATTCTCGAGAGCTAAAGTTGAATATTTACTCATACTGCTTGAGAAAAAATTACGCAAAGACTGATCGTAATCAGAATAGGCATACGAATATTTAAATAGTTTATCACTATTATTGGCTAAATCAAAATTTAATGACGATCTAAATACCAGGTTTTTGATGGGTGATATTTCCACAAAGACATTTCCAACCCAACGTTCTATCAGACTTTTTGGAACACTGTTCTCCACCATTGAATAAGGGTTTGTAACGTTCCGGAAGTTAGAGGAAGCTGCAATCTGCCCGCTTAAATCCTTGCCGTTTAAATTCACAGAACCTGCCGGGTAGCGTACAGGATCCCAGGGTGCCATGGCCAATGCTGCAGACAAAACAGAGGCACCGGGGCTTGAACTGTTATTCATGGCATTTCTTCCGGTGGAAGATTCAAAGGAGAGGTTCTCCCCAATTGTAAACCAGTTACGTACTTTGTGCGAGGAGTTTACCCGTAAGGTGAGGCGTTCAAAATTGGAACCGATAATTGTACCGTCCTGATTAAAATAACTGCCACTGATAGCATATTGATCTTTTTCAGTCCCACCATCAATGGATAAGTGGTAGTTTTGAATGAGCGCGTTCGAATTAAATACCTGATCCTGCCAATCGGTTTCTACTGTAGAATAATCCATTCCCGTAGGGTTAGCTGCCGATTTAACAACAGGAAAATACGGTGAGGTTCCTAAGCGATATGCCGACAACCATTTGTTGATACCATAGTTTTTTAAATAGCTTTTCTCAGAAGCCACATTATTCAATGCAATCACAGTACTGACAAATTCATCGCGTTTCATTAAATCCAACTTCTTCCAACGGTTTTGAATACCGCTGTAGGCATTAAAGCTAATATTACTTTGTCCTACCTTTCCTTTTTTAGTAGAAACAATAATGACACCATTGGCACCACGCGAGCCATAAATGGCAGTGGCTGAAGCATCTTTTAATATCTCGGTAGATTCGATATCATTGGTGCTTAAAAAAGAAATATCATCCACAATCATTCCATCAACTACATAGATCGGGGAACTGCCGTTTATAGTACCGACACCCCGGATCCGAACCACAGCTGCCGCACCGGGTTGACCGCTGTTTGCATTTACGGTTACCCCGGCAGCACGACCTTGCAAGGCCTGGTCAATACCCGCAGCAGGAGTCTTTTGTAATTGATCGGCCTTAATGGAAGTTACCGATCCTGTCACATCACTTTTCTTCATAGAACCATACCCAATGGCTACTACTTCATCCAACATTCTTGAATCAGGCTCTAACGTAATATTTAAAACCTGACTGCCGGTGATTTCCTTAACCTGGTCCTTATATCCAATGTAAGTAAACGATAAGGAACGTCCCTTGGGAACACTAATGGTATACTTCCCATTCATATCTGTTATGGTTCCTGAGACAGCTCCTCCTTTAAGTACAATACTTACCCCGGGTAAAGGCAAATTATCCTCAGAGGCTTTGACTACCCCGGTCACTTCCCAGGTTTGAGCGGCTAATAATTGTGTTACAATGATACAACACCACAGTAAAATTGATTTTTTCATGTTATTTGATCTAATGATGAATATGCGTTTAATAATATTGAACATTGCAAAAATAATTAAAGAAACCCGTTGTCTAAAACATTTTACCTCACAAAAACTCACAATTCAGGGATTTTGTTTTCACACAACTACTACAAATTTTTATGTATTATCCTGTTATATTGACATTTAACTTAATTCATGTTCAACAACATGTTTTTAAGTCCATTTCAACATTGAATTTAGAGCTCTTTTCGGGTTTACTTCCAATTTATAGGAATGATTAACCAAACGTCAGTAGAGAAATTATTTCTCATTTCTTTTCCTGAAAATAGAAGCGATACGTTACACTTCCGATTTATCGCTCACCGGATACGCCCGATGCCTCATTCCTCATTCCTCACTCCTCACTCCTCACTCCTATTTAAACTTGAACGTCGCCGCTTTTCCACTTTGGCTATCCGTTGATATCCACACCTGGAATTCTCCCGGTTCAGTCCGTTTAATCATTTCGGCATTCCAGAATGAGAGTTGATCAGGAGTTAATGTGAAAT
>Ga0302271_10001226_pt1 | contig 24991 bp, 12 predicted proteins | sample III_Bog_N1_1_FD_198767 | JGI IMG/M metagenome (GOLD analysis project Ga0302271, IMG submission 198767) | Peat permafrost microbial communities from Stordalen Mire near Abisko, Sweden - III_Bog_N1_1 | ecosystem: Environmental > Terrestrial > Soil > Wetlands > Peat | place: Sweden: Abisko... | reverse complement strand
CACGTGTGGGGGGCGTGAAGGAAAAAATTCAGAAACTATTAATATTACTTTTTAGACGTCAATTACAATTTATAATATAATTTAATATTCTTTATGGGGAGAAATTCGTTGTTCTCTCTCCGTTATCCAACTTTATTCCTAATCTGTTAAATTCCTAATTAGGTTCAATCCCAATGTTCGAGAGCTCCAGCAAGAAAGGGAATTGGAGTTATTCTTGAATACTCTCTCTTCAGAGCCTGATTCTCTTCAAGACACGATTATTACTAAACTTTAGAGACTCTCCAAAGCATTTCACCATCCGATTTACTCTTCTTAACAATCTAGTTCGATTTCAGTGAGTTAGCTATTCAACACTGCTAAAAATAAGCCAGCACTTATTTTTCAGTTTAAACAAATGTAGAATTGCTATTTTTCATAGTTTCATACGATCCATCTTAACAAGGTACAGTTCATTTTATGATAAGAGTTCTCTGATAAAATAACAACACAAACACAAATCAGTTATTTCAGATTCTTTTTTAAATGATTTCTTTTTGTAATTTTTGTCCTGAATTTATTTTAGGAATTTTTCAATGTGCTTGAATAGAATCCAACTGATTTCTAGTCACTAGTCACCATTAAAAGCCTGCACAGTGGAATGATGTAAATGATAATGATGGGTTAACAATCAAATACATATTTACTCATTTTTCTTATTTGTAAACAGAAAAGTTCAAAGCAAAGATTATCTCATTATCATGGACTATATTATATCTTCCTTACTTGATTTCAAGAGCTCCTCAAACAGAGTTACTCCTCCTTCTGAGAGGTTTGATCTTCATCTCACCACCCCAACTGGCAAAGTACACTTAATCCACTTTTAATTAAAAACCTTTATCATATCTTTTTTTTCTTTAACCAAGGATATTGAGCTTGAAATGAGTATAATTGCTTTCAGAGACCAAACAACTTAATCCACATTCTTTCTCTTCGAAGGCCTTAAAGTTAAGGAAAATTGTGTATTTTCTTCTCCTATTTCAACTGCTAGCGTATTCAGCAGAATCGAGCCATTTATCGAAGATACCATCACAGAGCCTTCCATAAGAAAGCATCTTATTACAAACAATAAATCACATATTCGAAGGAATTATGATTATCCTATTGAAAAATGTCCTTCGGAAAATGGTGAAAAAGTCTGCATCAAAGCTTGAGACAAACAATCTTATCATTTAAAAATCATAATTTACTAGCCCAAAACAAAACATTAATTTTAATATCTTTCCTCTCGATATCTCTCTACTCTCAATCTATCTTAATAGTATCTCCATAATTCTTATTTGTTGTTTGTTTTATTAATCCCGTTTGTGTGTTTATGCATTTCTTCGGGAATAAAAATAATATACTTATTATCACAAGCAGGCAACTTTGAAAGTGTGGCTAGTTTTCTTAACTGAATAACAAAAAATTAAGCAAGAAGCTAATATATTTTTATTGCAAACAACAATAAAGAATAGAGACAAAGCATAGAGTTTAAGATAAATCTAAGTTTAGTTTTATTTTTCAAAACTGAACGATAAGCAATGATAATAACTTGTACTTCAAAAATAACACTTTAACATAGAAAGATTTTGGTTTTTTACCTACTTAAAGCAATATTTTTGGGTTACATATTTAGTTTCTAAAATATAAATGAAAATAAAAGAGAAACACTTCAGTTCGCATTGAATTAATGCTCAAAATGAATGACGCTCGTGTTTACTGCTACATCATTGATGTCTTAGGCATTCAACAATCTACAACAATCTTGGAAACATTCTATTATGGATTCATTTTCTGAGAATTCTCTTTCAACTGATTTTGCTGATAAATTAGGCATTGGCAAAGAGAAAAGAAGATCAATTCAGTTCTTTTGTCTTTATTCTGCTAATCCTCTTGAGATTTCACGTTGTCCAAGATCTACATCGTTATCTCTCCTCTTAAAATAAATAAATCAAAACAAACTTACATCATCCACTCAATTAATTCCTATCTCTCGGATAATATTACAGATTAAGATATTGAATAGTAGTATGATTTCTTAGAGACTAAGCAAAGAAGTTAAGTTAATCCAGTGAGTACATCTATGGAAAGAGATTCTTAACGAAATGCATCGCAGAGCTGAAAAAGCAGTCGATTTCATTTAGGAAAAACTTAAAAATTTTGCCTAACGTGTACTTATCCTCTGGGTTTAGATTGCTATCAATATTCACATCAAGATTTTCAAAGAACGAGGAAACAACAATTCGAAGATCATCCACTGCATTCTTGACGATTTGCTCCTGCAAGCAGAGCACCTTTTTAGTAATAAGCACATTCATTGTGTGCAGGTGTTTCAAGATAATATCTTAGTATTTTCTCAAGAAATAGTGCAAAATGAAGGAGGCTTTAGTGAAGAATACCTTTTTCTTGATCAATAACCGGATACTTTCTCTCTCAAAGAACTGCTCTACGAGTTATTAATTGAAGTATTAGCACATAACTTCAATGTTCTCTGTGATTGACTTGATCATTGTGTCTGAAAGAGCACCCTCATCAAGCAGCAAATAAAGGGCTTATCGACCTTGAGTTTGCTATTTAGAGCAAGATTTAGCTTTTATTGATTCTATGAATTCTCTGACAGATTTTTTGAGCCATTTTTCATCGACTTTAGCTAGATTTTTGGTGCAGTCAAAGAGCATGCTTTCATTTGCACTGGCATCTGTTCTAAGATCTTAATTCGCGAAATCATGCATTAAGCAGTCATTATTCTGTAAGTTATTCAAGACAATCTTTCGTTGCCATCTTATTATGCCCAAATAGTATGCATCTTTTCGTTTTAAGTTCTAATCGATGCATTCTTTCCATTTCATACACTTAAAGCAAACAAAAAATAATCAGCAAAAATAGAGAGAACTTTGGAAGATATGTTAATTTGATTACGAGAGATAAATCATCTGTTTTCAAGAGGGTGCCTTTCATGCTTTTTTTATCATCAATAGGGTTTATGAGTAGACCTTTGCTATCAACTTCGAATTTGTATTCCCTCAGCTTGAAAATTCTCTATGAAAAAACGAAAAAATCACAAAAAATTAAGTTAAAGATTTAAATCAAAGTGGCCTAGGTTGAAAGTGAGTTTTATGGTGTCTTTTACCTCAACTTTTTATGGATGCGCTCTGAAAAGAGACTCAGAGAGATACTCATAAATGTCTAGTTCCATAAGCACATAAAACTTCTTTCCAAATGCATCTTCAAAAAAAGAAACCCAAGGATATTTAGCGCAATTATTTCAAGGACAAGAAAATTATGCTGCTTTACTCTCCAAATAGTTAAAGTTGGAAATGAAAATAGATGTGCTATCCTTCACTTTTGAGTTATGTAACATCTTGATCAATGTTGTATGATTTAGTGAGTTGACTGTAGCTGTTTGCTTTGATTGTCTTATTTGTTTTTTAATTTTTGATCAGTTTATTAAAAATATTTGTTTCTTGTTCTTTTCTTGATCGCCTTTAAACTCCCATCTGGTCTATAATAATGCCTTCAAAGCCAATCAATTTTATTATAATTCGTTGAAAGATACAGAAAAGATATTGTATCAGATAAAAGATACAATTAAGATACATGGATGAGTTTTCTTATGTAAAAAATCTATTAAAATCAAAAACAAATTGCGATTATTGCATTGAATTCTTGCTTGTAGTAGAAGAAAATAACTTTTATTAGATATTATGCCATCTAGATATATTTCAGTTTTAAGAAAACTGGCCTTTTTCAATTAATTACTTTTTTTTTTGCATTATTTTCTAGCATTGTTTGTATTAGGTTAAATCCAAAATTTAAAAATATTAAATCAATTAAACATGCAAAAAAAGTAGAACAATTTGTTAAAATATTGAATCAAAAAGATACACCAATCATATTTAAATCCGAAAATATTTAAAAATACTCTAAAACGAAAATAGACAAGGACTATCTTTTCGAAATACCATAAAACTTACAAAACATAGCAGCACTAATTAAAAACCTAGTTTATTTGATTCAATTAATATCCTTTGGTTAATCTTGGAAGGTATCTTCATCATGCCCACCAAGGCAATCTTCTTTTTCTCCCTCTGAAAGGGCTTAATAATCTAGAGGAACTTATCTTGGAAGGAAAGGATTAGGTTTTTATTATTGCAGTTTAATTCTTGAGCTAGATTTATCAGAATTTGGTGAGAAAGGGGGAGGACTCACATTCCTGTTGCTTTTAAGTATTGCAGAGTTATTAGGAGTTAACTTTTCTTATTATTATTGTCTTGGAAGATTCATATTTGTTGTAATCTTCTCATTTTTGAGGAGGTTTTCTTTCTACAAATTTCGAGGATTGGTTAATTATGTGTTTTTGGTTAAGTTTTGTGAAGTAGAATTCTAATAATTTTTATATTTTGTGTTGTTAAGATAATTATTTCCATTACCATTGCCATCTTCTTAATGATCTAGCTTAGGATTAACAGTCATTGTGTTTCTTGTCAAAGAATAGTCCACTTTATCAATAAACCCTGTGATTGTAACATAGAAATGTCTAAAATCTCTAGGAACTGCTGATACATCTTCAGGTTAGCCTATTCCAAGGTAACTATTAGTGACATCTCTGACTGAGATAAAATGAGTACGTAAGAGCCTTTTGAAGTTATCCGAAATCAATGATTATTGAGAAAGTAAATCTTAGTAAAATTCAAGAGATTATCTGAGAAAAAGTTCTTTTTCAAATTTCTCTTTTGAATCAAGATTCACAGTATTTTTGAGAATATTGAGAATGCCTTCTTCGATGATTTGCAGCAAAGTAGGTGCTGTTTCAGGAGATAAAATAGGCGTAACTGCACTTGTATCCTCTAATTGAATCACTCGAAGTAAGTACTTCAGAATTCGATTATGAAAAACACAGTATTGAGTAACTTCTGAGAAATCAATTCCAAAATCACCTTCACTGTATTTATAAAGAAGTTTAGCAACTATTTACGGCAATCCAATGGAGTCTAGTTCATCTAAAAGGTTGAGATTGCTCTGCAGCAACGTATCTAAGATAAATGTTATCCTTTCAATATCGCTGCTTTCTTTGAGTTAGAATAAATAACTGTGTTTCGATGCTGGCGAGCTAAAATTGCTAACTTCAAATTTCTTTAGATAATGCACTACACCTAGATTCTCTTTGCATCCATCAAATGATGCTCCTCCATTGTTTTAAGCTCTCAAGATCTTGCACAGAATAGAAGAAGCTAAAGAGCGAATATCAGAGTATTCTCGAACTAGCAATTCTGATTCCAGACTCTATCGCAATGCTCCATCAGGTGAATCAATGTTTTCTAGTAGTTCTACATCGTTTGAGTGAATCTGCTACAATAAGCAGGGAGGGCATAGTTCACTTTCTAATAATTCTAAGCATGCTTTGGCTCCTTTTAAGTTTCTGAAAAATAATAACAGCAAAATACAATATAACCCATCGAATAAACAATTGAAAACAATGGTTGTTTTTTACTTCAAAATAATGGAATTCTCTAAGATTTTAAAAATATCTTAGATTTCATCTCTTTTGAGTTGCTCATGCAGTGCAAGCTTGTTAAGTAGCGAGTTAGTTTGACGTCGTAGCATCTCAGTTTAAAATGTTTCTTCTTCGATGTTCACAAATTGATCTAGATTCTCTTGAAATAATTCAATTCGAGATGGAAAATTCTCTTTGAGGATGCAGCAGCACTCCCAAGCGATTTCACAGAACCTACGGAGACTATTTTCATCTTCTATTGATTCCATACTTATTCTATAATAAATTGTCCTTAGATTCGCACAGTTTAAAGGGATATTAACTTCATTTTAACCCTCTAAAGAGCGGAGACGAACCCAACGATCATCGATACTTTTGTAAAAATAAAGCAATACTGTTTAAATAGAGTTTTAAGATGCAATAAACTAAAAACAAAATCAAACTTACTCAAGAATGATCTCATTATTATGTGTTTTGAGGAATAGAGTGAGCTCTTTGATTGCTTACTCGTATCTCTATCTGTTTTGTAGATCATCCAGGACAACTATGCCTAGATAGATTGCAGACAGAGAACAAGGTAAGGACATTTAGATTTGTTTCTAGTTATTGTTTTTCAAACTGTTTAGATTGTTGGATTTCAAAAATAATAATAAACATTTAAAAGATATGATTTATTTAAGCATCTCAATAAAGACAGTAGACAGCGAGGTTTCGATTGATTGAATTAAAGTAATGGGGAGGGGAGGGGGGGTATTTATGAAATTAATGCTTTAATTTTTTCTTGATAGATGAGGAAAATAATATTTTGAAGATTTAAAGACAAAATATCAATTAAATAGAAACATAATCCATATAAAAGATACAAAAATAATTATCTTCTTCTTTCAATTCTAAAGTGTATTGAAGAAATACTCTACCTAAGGTTTAAAAAAGTAAAAAATTATTAATAAAAATTCATTAGTTTTTTTATTATTTACTTCTAAGACACCATCTTCTGGCAGATCAGTACAATGAATTCCATTCTTGACTCTATCAACACCAAATCGAGCTCTAATTGACTATGGTCTAACTACTCTTGCAATTTCTGGATCATGAGGACCTGCAAGTTATCTAAATGATTGAACGGGGTTATCTTATCTGATTTCTAAAGCAAAGCACATTCCAGTGGTTAGCTACTCAGATATTGCTTAGAATTCAGGTAATACGCCCTATCAAAAATAAGTTAATTGTTAAAATAACTCTAAAGCAATGTTAATTTGCACTAAAGATTATTGAATCCTACCTTGTAAACTTCATAGAATTCTTCAGATGTTGGTCTATCGAGGAAGAAGGATTAGAGAGCGGATATTTCATAGCCTTCTGAAAGAATCGCATCAATCACTTCCCCTACTCTACCGTCCTTGACAAGATGGGGCTTGATAACACAGCAAGTGCAATTATCAAATAAAGCAGTGCTTCGCAAGTTAGACTGCTTTGAAAAGAAGAAATTCAACTCCCTAAATGCACTAGCAGCTGCAAAAAATAAAAATAAAAGAATGTTGTGTATCAATTTAATCCATACAGTTACTCTAAAATGCTAAAGTTATCATTAATTACGTGAATCACTGCCATGACAGGCATTTTTAGTTCCATCTGTGCCGAAAATAGCTCTAATACTATTAGGAGCCTGCTATTTTGCTACATTTGTGTTAGTTGGTCCTAGAAGATCTCTCCATCGTTTAATAGCATTATCACCAACAAGCTCAATACCAGTGATAAAATCGCTACTCATGAATCCAACGAGTGTATCAAAAAATGGCTTTCCTTTGTGTTCTGCGTAGAATTCTAGTTGAAATATTGTTTTAAATATTTTACAACAACCACATAAAATAATTGGGAAGATATTATGTACCTTGAGCATCTTGAGGTGTCATTTTAGCCATTTTAAGATTGGAAATCAGCAAGCCAGACTACTCAATTATGGATATTATCCTACCAATGTTAGTGTAGGCATCTGGCTTGATCATTGCGAAAGTCCTAAGAGAAATGAAGAAATAACTTTACCTTAAAAAGAAAGCAAATTACAACACTACTATTACTTTTCCTTGACGCTTTGGAACCTAGAACGAGTGAAGACATCTGCGAAATCGATTATCTTGAGTTATCTTGAGAAGATTGTCAGCAATGACCCAACGTAGAGTTGGCTTTCATCTAATTTATATTCACATCGTTTCAAGAAAGATTTCTTGTTCTTGAGATCATACTAGATTACAAGAGCGAATAACAAGATTTTATTTTACAAAAATCAATGAAATACTCAATCCTACCATCTCAATAGTCTTATCGATAGTGAAGTAGGTTAGATAGTAAGTCCTGATTAGGGAAGCTGCTGTGTCGTACCATTCTACTATGAAAATATATTTGTTATCGGCCATTGTACTTCAAATAATTATCTGTGATAAACTGCTTATTTTGATTCTTTTTCTTCTTTGTTTTTGTTTTATTGTTCAGTCAATTCAGAATCTAGATAACCTTCATTCAATTCAAGTCAATTAATTAATATCTATCTCCTTTGGAAGTTACGAATTTCAAAAAAAGTACAATAACAAAAATAACAATAATATTTACTGTAAATTGTACCATCAATAATGCATGCACATTTGGCTTGAAGAATCCAATTATCTTGAAGGATTTCAAAAATCCTATGGAGAACATTATTGTTATTGCCACAACAATTTCTAGACAGGCATACATGTGAAGGGTTCTCAATTTAGATTTAAAAGGAGCACAATATTGAGTGGGAAAAAGTCAAAATGAAATATTCGTTGAATATTTCTTCTATTTGTTTTAGTTTTTATTGACTCTTAGATTGTTTAGTAATTGTCTTTCTAAAATACAATGAGATTCTACTATGTTTCTTGTATTAAGTCCCTAAATTATTTATATTTGAGCTTCAAAGTGGATGTCTAGACACTGAAAATAATTAATAGAAGTGAAAACTTGTCGAAAATTAATAGAAAATTTACAATGTCTTAGAAATACTCCGACAGGAGAAGAAGTAGGTCCTCAAGTCCTAACAGAAAGGAGAAAACTTGGTCATCGAAAAGAAGAGATGACCAAAATGAAGAAAAAAGAAAAAGTGGAAGCTAAATCTCCACTAGAGAGTCTCAAGGTTCATAGTCTTAAACAAGAAAATATATGCCAGGAAATAGATCCAGATCTCGTTCACCTCCGCGCTCAAATAAGGGCACTGGAAAATACAACAATTCTTCCTCATCAGGGATGAGAAAAGAAGAACCAGCATTCAAAATGTCAAGTGGGCCAGCAATGTTTATGGGTTCTAAAGGAGCAGTCATGAGCAAGAAAACCCCTCTTCCACCCGTCAGAAACGAAGATGGAGGAGATATTTTTAAAGCACCTGCTCCAAAAAAAAGAGCAGAAAAAGGAGAATAAAACTCATCTTTGGAGTGGGACGAAGCCGATTCAATTGCCGAGTAATATTGGTATGAGTAAGATGAAAATGGAAATATCCATGCAGAAGATGAAGAGAACATATTTGTCGGGGATGAGAGGAAATTCAGAGCTATGGAGGAAGAAATGAGTGCCATGCAAGCTAAAAAGAAAAATGCAAAACAGAATGAACACTTCATTGAAAGTGAAAAATGGGATTTCAATAGAATGGTAGCTTCAGGTATCTTTAAGACAAAGGAAGTGTCCTTTGATTTCGATGAAGAAGGTGCAAATCGTGTTAGTGTGCTTGTCCATGACATTAAACCTCCTTTCCTTGATGGGAAGAATATCTACACAAAATAGACAGAGAGTGTATCAGTTGTTAAAGATGAAAATTCATAGATGGTGTTGATTTCTAAGAAAGGTTCAGCTGTGTTGAAGTTCTAAAGAGAGAAAGCTGATAAAACAAAAATGAGATAGCGATTTTGGGAGCTTGCTGGGTCGAGAATGGGAGGATTATTGGGAGTAAAGAAGCAAGAAGAAAACAAGGATGTTGCGGATTTTAATGAAGAGGGGGATTTGGACTACAAGAAATCGTCTTAATATGCTTCTGCTCTTATTAAAAAATAAGCATCTGTGAGTGAATTCTCAAAGACTAAGACTCTCAAAGAATAAAGAGAATATTTGCCTATTTTTTCTGTTCGAGATGAGCTTCTTAAGGCATTATCAGAAAACAGAGTTTTGATTATTTCTGGTGAAACTGGTTCTGGAAAAACTACTTAACTTACTTAATATCTCTACGAAGCACAATACGCTTCACAAGGTAATGGTATGATTGGATGCACACAGCCTAGAAGAGTGGCAGCTGTTAGTGTAGCAAAAAGAGTAGCTGAAGAATTTGGCTGCGAACTTGGAAAATAAGTTGGGTACTCTATCAGATTTGAAGATTGCACTTCAAAAGCAACGAGAATTAAATACATGACGGATGGTGTCTTGCTGAGAGAGAGTCTAAACGATCCAAATCTGGAATAATATTCCTGCATCATTATGGATGAAGCACATGAGCGTTCGCTTAACACAGATGTTCTCTTTGGTATCCTTATGAAGGTAAAAGATAAACCTAGAATACATTAATTCTTCTTAAAAATCATCATTATTTTATGTTTTAATATTAAACTTTTGCTATTTGTCTAGGTGGCATAGCGGAGACGTGATTTAAAAATTATTATAACCAGTGCAACGATGAATTCGAAGCGTTTCTCTGAATTCTTTGGAGATGCCACTGTCTTTTAGATTCCAGGAAGAACTTTCCCTGTAGGGATTAGATTCGATAAATCAGCAGCAGAAGACTATGTTGATGCTGCAGTAAAGAAAGCCCTGCAAGTGCATATTTAGGAAGCTCCTGGAGATATTTTGATATTCATGACTGGACAAGAAGATATTGAGACAACTTGTCTTATGATTGCTGATAAAATTGCGAACCACGAGAATATCCCTTCCCTTACCATCCTCCCGATTTATTCTCAGCTGCGTTCAGATGATCAAGCTAAAATCTTTGAAGCTTCTGATAAACGGAAATGCATTGTTGCAACAAATATTGCAGAAACTTCCCTTACGTTAGATGGAGTTAGGTATGTGATTGATGCGGGCTATTGTAAGATTAAGGTCTACAATCCTAAAATAGGTAAGAATATTTTGTTTGTAAAATTTGTGATGAAAAAATAATTTATATGGATAATTTTATTAAGGTATGGATGCACTTCAGATTACTCCCATCTCCTAAGCGAATGCCAACTAGAGATCAGGAAGAGCTGGTAGAACAGGTCCTGGATTATGTTACAGGCTTTACAGTGACACTAATTTTCGCTCAGATATGCTTGAAAACAATATTCCTGAAATTCAGAGAACAAATCTAGCTAATGTAGTTCTTCTCCTTAAATCTCTAAACATTGACGACCTTCTTGATTTTGATTTTATGGATCCTCCCCCTCAAGAGACTATTCTTAACTCTATGTATCAACTTTGGCTCCTCGTAACCATTTTACAATTCATTCTTTGACAAAAAAATAAATAATTCTTATTGATTTTTTTTGATTTCTCAAAACAGGGATGCTTAGATGAACTTGGGTAAATCACCGAATTTGGAAGAAAAATGGCTTAATTTCCTCTTGACCCTCCCTTAACTAAGATGCTCATCACTGCTGATAAGCTAGGATGCACTGAAGAAATTCTAACTGTTGTCAGTATGCTGAGTGTACCAACTCCATTTTACAGGCCAAAAGGAAGAGAAGAAGAAAGTGATGCAGCTAGAGATAAGCTACTTATCCCTGAAAGCGATCACTTGACTCTATTGAACGTCTATGAGCAATGGAAGAAGAATGATTACTCGACTTCATGGTGCAATGACCACTTCATACAAGTCAAGACACTCAGAAAAGTAATTTATATAACAATATTATCTTGGGAAAGTATTTAAAAAAATGTTTTTATTTGAAGGTCAGAGAAGTCAGATCGTAAATGAAAGATATTGCTAAGCAACAGCAACTCAAGTTAACGTCTTGCAACTATGATTATGACATGGTACGCAAGGCAATTTGTGCTGCTTACTTCACTAATGCTGCTAAAATAAAATCGATTGGAGAATACACAAATCTTAGAACCGCCATGCCTTGCAGAGTACATCCTTCAAGTGCACTGTTTACTTTAGGGCATGCCCCCGATTATGTAGTCTATCACGAGCTCATCATGACTACAAAGGAGTACATGAACTGTGTGACATCTGTAGATCCCAAATGGTTAGCAGAAATGGGTCCAATGTTCTTCAGTGTAAAGGAGTACTACGGTAATCGCAGAAATCGCTCTGATATCGAGGCAGAGAATTCCAATTTACTTGAGACTCAAATTAAATTAGCAAAAGAAAAATAAACAGAGATGAGATAGGCTAAAAAAGTACAGACAGACTACGAAAATCTTCAGAGAATGTCTCTTGCTGAGAATCTTGTCTAGCCAGGGCAAGGAATGCGTACTCCTCTCACAGGTAGAAGGATACCAAATACTTCTTTGATTCAGAGAAACATCGATACAAATTGACAAAATGTTCAACAAGAAATGATCAAACTTCTGATAAGGTTTTTTACGATAAATCACAAGATAATAAAAAACAATATTTAGATGCATATCTATTTGGTATTGCTTTTTTTGAAGTAAATTATCTAATAAAAGAAAATTAGTTAAAAAAAAAGAGAAAATCCTTCATTTGATTGAGAATGAATGAAAACGAATATTATTTTGTGTGTGTGGCCTGTAAAAAAACCTAAATTAAAATCTTGAGCTGTGTGAAACAAATATCATCGTTTAAGGACAACACAATCAATTTTCAAATACTTCATACTAAATGGCAGACTTTCTTGACAAACAAGTGTTTATGAGCATGCTCCATTTCGAAGAGATACTTCTGGGGGGTTAAGTATCGCGTGAAATAATTCAAGATTTAATTGCGTTATATGCTCAATGTGTTGAGTTTTACGATTCCATTCATGATCCAATTCAGTTCTACTTCTTGGAGAAAATGTAGATTCTTCTTGCTAGAGAGTCAACTCTTAAGGAAATTGGCATTTTCAAATAGCACAAAGGAAAATCCAAAACAGCTAAGATACACCACAGAAAGAAAAGTCATGGAGTTGAGCAGCATAAAAATGAGGATGTTTCTGAAGTCATCGAGAAAATAGGGAGTTGTTAAAATGATAAATTCACTACTCCAAAGGGATAATTCCAAGGAGGAGAATATGAATGTTAAGGATTCGAAGAAAAGGAACTTGCAAAAGAATCTAAAAAAGCAAAGATAAATATCTCACAAGAACCCAGCAGCAATAATGATGGCTATGCTAGTGAAGAAAGTGAAGAGGATACAAAAGAAGAACCTTACGAGGATAAATTTAAAGGACTTTCCATGGCAGAGATGCGCTTAAAATATAAATAAACTCCTAAGGCAAGGCAACACATAGTTATTATTCTACTTGGCATAAGTTAACAAAATTATTTTTGAATTCTTCATTTGCAGCATGCTAAATACAGCATATCGAAGAAAAGATTGGAGAGATCAAAAAGAGTAGGAATGTATTTTTAGCTTTAAAATGAATAAGCTACTACTCTAGATGCAGGAGAGCTATTCTAGCATCATATTAATGTAAGTGCAGCGTAAGTTGATACTGTCAAGTAAAACTTGAATCTACAGCTGGAAGATTTTCATAAGAGATTGCAGAAAAGAAAAAGTAAAATGATTTTAAAGCATCTAAAAATAAGTCCATAATCAGGTCTTTCTTTTTTTAACATGTTAATCTAGCAATAAAGGAAGGGTAAGGAATGACACCAAGACCGCAATTATTAGGAGAAGGACAGAATCTTGATAACTAAGAATCGCTATTTTCCCTTTGTCAAAATGATAAATAAGAAGAAGTAGTCTGAAAGAGAAAGAGAGAGTAGCATTGTGCAAGCAAATAATTTATTACCAACGAATCTTATAAATCCATTGAAGCGTTGTTTAACTAAAGAATCGTGGTGGATATTAACAAAAAGAGTTAAAAAATATGTGCTATTTTTTAATATGTTTCAATAATTTTGATTCCTACACTGAATGAAATTATTGTTTCCTCAACTTTAATTTGAGAGAAAGAGAACAGTGCCTATTTTTTAAAGCAAGGGAGAATCAGCCTAATCATCTTAGTTATTCGAAAAGATGGATTTTAAGAATATCCCAAAATGGAAAATTTTACTTGATTGAATTCATATCTATTTGCGAAAATGCACTATTTATTAATTTTGATCTTTTTACACAATAATTTTACAAAGACATTGACTAATCAAAGAAAACCATCCAACATTTCATTAATTTCCATTGAACCCTCTTTACATCCAATCAGCTGCAAAATGTATTTTATGAGAAACTTAAATCCAAGATATTTAAACAATGATAAAACAAACAACTCCAAGAGGTATTAATATCTTTTAATTAAGGTTATTCTTTGATTGAAAGAAGAGTCTAAAGCCAATAGAATAATGGGTAACAGTCATAAAGCATATCAAAGTTGCATATTTTGTGATATCCGTGATCGAAAAACGAATCAACTACCTTTGTATGAAGATGACCTTATATTTGCGTTTGAAGATATAAAACCAGCTTCATCTTAGCGGCATATTTTGATCTGTCCTAAATAACATATTCGAGATATAAATCATCTTAAGTATTCTGATCTTTTTTTAGTCTAAGAACTTGAACGAGTTGGGCGTCTTCTGCTGGGGGAATCTCATCCTGGAAAGCAATACAGATTTGGATACCATTCTCCACCATACAATAGCATAAATCATTTGCATCTGCATGGCTTTGTATTGCCCATAACAAATTGCTTCTCGAATCGCATCATGTATGGGTATTATCTTTCCAGTAATAAAAAATTATAAACAAAATTAGTTTCTCAAGCTTCAAAGCTATGATGATTCTCTCACACTTTGCATACTAGGAAATTATTAGATTCTATGATCAGAATAAAACTAACTTTCTTTAGAGACTTGAAAATTAGAGGCAAATGATTTAAATATTCAGCTGTTAAACCATTGGATTTCTAAAAAGAGTTAAATTGAGTTTATTTTAACATAATAACCAAAAGATACTCTTTTATGAAAGAAGTTAAATCAAAAATGTAAATATAAGGTAATATTCTTATCGATGTATGTTGTAAAAACTAGCACATGTAAATAAGGAGAATGCATTAATCCTAAAAATGAATAGAAGTGCATGATGGAATAGGATTGCTTTTTGTAAAATAAACGCACTTGCTTTTAGGATTTCACCAAACATGACTATTTAATTCTATGTCAGTTATTTTGCCACACTGGAGCAGGTCCAGGTGGAGTATATCTGGATCCCTTCACGATGAGTTGATTGAGTCTTTCGTTTTCAGTTTGAAGCATCTTTGTTCTGTGTTCTAGTGACATTATGATTGTTTATGTTTTTTCTGCTTTTTTAGCTCTCTCCTTCCAGAACTTTATGTCATTTAGTTTTTGCAGTCTCAATGCTTCGAGTGTGTTGTATTCATCTAACCCACTTTAAATCACTTTCTTCATTCTCTCCTCGTCTCTCTTGACTTCATTCTTCTCGAATTATAACTCCTCAATGCGCTTGTAAGGTGTCTCTAAATTAACAAATAACATATCAAAAAGTGCTTTTTCATCTTTTTTTGTTGCCTTGACAGTTCCAAACAAAATTATTGGTTTTTCTACCTAGATGTGCTTGAAGAATGTTGCATCGCTCTTGCCAATGATTGATCTCTTGCTCTTTGTAAGAAAGTGAAGAGACATAACGTTGATATTGCTTAGTTAAAAGATCACAACGTTCTTCTAATCTTGCAATTCTCTATGCCTAAATGCGGATCATCTCAGTCGAGTCATCCACTCGAATCGTCACAGATTCTTTCTTGCGAGTAGCCGTAGCTGGAATCAAGTACGGAGAAGATGAGTGTGTTGGAATGTGAACACTTTGAGTTGCCAGTTATTGCTCTATGTTCTACTGCTAAATGCTAAAACCCTAAGGTTATTGCTGCATTTGCTATTAAGGATAGATGAAGTTTGGAGCTGTTTAGAGAGGCAATCTGCCCTACATAACTGGTGATCCTTACTGTTGTATCTAAAAATATAAATAAATTAGTAAACATATCTAACAATCAGCAATGTAAATTCTCTACAAAATGGACAGGAGATCCCATTTATGGTGGATAGCTCATACTTTTTTAGGCGGCCTGAGAAGATAATAAAAAGAGAGAGATAATTTTGCTTAATAATTTGAAAAAAAATAAATATAAATCCTCACCTCTCTTGCTGTATCTTTTAAAATAAAAAAAACACTGGGGGGTTTCTTAAATTTATTCAGCAGTTGATTTGATAATAAATCACTGGAAATAAGTTATTAATACAAATAAACTCTTCTTTTTTTGCTTTTTGTATTTAAAACGAAGAATATGATATGCGAGTCTAACATAAGAAGAATGAGATTGATTCAGAGAAAAAACAAATAATAAAATATGTTATTCAAGCAATAACTGAAAAAATAAAAATAGTTTGTGTCTGTAGGCATATGTAGTCAATGGTGAACATTTGATTGATAATGCGAAACAGCTAATAACTGTCTATTGAATTGCACATTATCGCTCAATAATTATGATTCAATCTTCTACAATCGCTTAACTTCCTAGGCTTCGTCTTCATTCGGGGCACATAGAGATTTATAGTATGCTAGTTCTGTGTTGTATTCTTCGATTTCACGTAGTTTTATTGCTATGTTCTTCTCTATTTCGTTTTTATCCTCAATGTAATTGCCCATCACCTTGTTTACTTCCTTCTGATTTAGTAGATCTACTTGGTTGATTGCATCCTCTATTTTGCATGGACAAACACATTCAAAAGTTAATAAATTTGTGATTTAAAACCCCCCTTTTTAAGATTTCATGTTTCATTTCTACTTACCTTTGTTACTCTCTAAGATATGATACTGCTTCTCCCAGAATGCTAAATCCTTTTCTTTTCCTTTTTCAATCTCTCCTTATCTGTCGACTTCTCTCTCTAATACTTCAATTCGATCAAGTAAATTACTAATTCTTGTCGCTTAAACACGGATCACATCAAGCCCTTCGAGATCTTAAAATTCCTCTTAATTCGCATAGGGACGACGCTAGATATGATCCTAGATCCTAGTTGGCGTTTCTTCACTTGTTGAATATCCAGATAAACTGTAAGAAAGAGGACCTTTTCTATTTGAGACTGAGTAATTTAACGAATCTTATTGAGTTGATCCTAACCCTCTGTAAGGGATTTGAAGAGGCTCCTGTGGATGAGTTAACGCTCCAGATGGTAGAGAACTTGGAATCGTGTGGGAATATATTGGTTGTTGGAATTCTTAGGTCTAAGGAAGATAAGAAGGTCCTTATATTATTGCTGAATGAGCAAACCCAACATTCAATGGAGGTCGTTCATTCGTTTCGAAGAAGATTTAAGGTGTCGATGCAGCAACATATGGTCCACTCATTTTTGAAAATTTTTGATTACAAAAAATAAATAAATTCAGAAGGATATGAGAGAAACTTAATGAATTTATTGTTTGAATTCTTCAATACTCCCATCTTTATCAAATGTGTGTAAAATCTGAAATCTTTTCAAATTGATTCAAGATTAATTAATGTAAAAGAAGATGAAATATGCTTGGATTTATTTTGAATGTAAAAAGTAAAAATCATATTCTTAAATCTTTAGGTGTTAATAGATTTCTAAATTGAAAGTATCTCTTTATAGATAGAACCAAAGGATTAATTGGAAAATTCAAAAAAATATTAAAAATAATAGGATTTCAATCTTTTTCTTATTGATTTAGTTGATTAATTAATTAAAGAAACTGAACAATTATTTTTAAATTCACTATTAATTTTCATTTTTTGTATTATTAAGTAAAACAAAAAAACATCAACGAAATCAGCGTTTCCCTAACAGTATTAGCCTATTATGATTAAAGAATGCTAACGAAAAACAGATTCTAAATTTGTTAATTTTCAAACTACCTTGATTTCATTAGGCTGGGGAAAGAAATAATTTAAATCCAAGTTTTTTTCCTTTGGGAATTAAAACATTCTTCCTAACGAACAATTAATCAATTGATCAAACAAGAAACTTCCTTTATCCGAAGAGCCATAGCTCGCCTTTGAGGACATAACAAAAATATGTCCTTATAATTTTTCAATCTCAGTACAAATCTTAACACATTCCAATAAAAAACGCAATAAATATGACTTTTTCCAGGGGTCTATGTCGTTTCGGAATAGTTAGCTCACCCATCCAGATTTTTTAAACGAAAAGGCTAGTTAAACACTAGTGATTGGCAAGATAGGAAATATATGGAAGCAATAGTTTTTGAATCACTAAAGTTACTTTAGTGAAGTTAGTAAGTTAGAATGCGAGCACCTTGGAAGCTGTTTAGAGAGAGAGTTTGCTGCCCTTGAGCGAGTGAGTGAGTGAGTGAAATGTGAGGAGACAGGGCAGCAGATATTTCCTAGAAGCTAACATCGTGAGAGCCCCATAATCTATTGACAATGTTGGAAATAGATGACAGTCAAAAAATGAAAAATATTGTTATGAATACAACAAAATATAAACACTTCCATATTTGAGAAAGTGATATAAAAAAATTAAAGAAAAAATGAAAAGAAAGAAAGAAATAAACCAACTATGATTGTTGGAAAGAGAGAGAGAGATAAAAAGTAATTCATTTATTAATAAAAGAAAAATAAATTTAAGAAATTCATTGATATGGATATTATCATATGGCATAAACATCAAATTTGGAATCAAACACTGCAATAATATTCCTGTAAGTAGATGGAAAATGAGAAAGTCCTCATGGACTCTTTGCGAAAATAAGAAAGCGATGATATAAGGGATGATTGTTTAATAAGGGAAACTGCAAATTTTGCCTGCTTCTTTTTTTATCAGTTAGAAAAATAAGTTTGTCTTTGAATATTAGTAGTTCGATTTGCCGTTATAAAGCATCCAAAACTCAATTCAATTTAGCTTTAAATTTTTTACATGGAAATTTTACTAATTAATATCTGACCCTATGTTAAAATCAAAACTTCTTTTGGGAGAAGGGTATTTTTATTCAAGTGTGTGCAAGGCAGGGATAATTAAAAAACTTAATTAAAATTGCTATTATGGCTTTAATTGCCTTTGTATTTGGAAAGAAATCTGATTTAAAAGAAGAGAGAAGATAAAATGAAGTAAACTCACTCTGGAGGAGTTTAGATATGTGCGTGTTTCTTAACAACTGAAGTTTAAGCCACATTTCAGGCAGAAAGATTTTGAGATGAGAAGAAGTTTGTTATTTAATAATGATAAAGTATTTTCTGCTCTTTGAGATCTAATTGATTAGTGAAAAGAAGTACATTTTTTTCGAATATTTAATCAGTTTAAGTTCATATTTGTGGATAAAAAAAGAGACTGTTTACAAAGCATTCATTTAACTTAACCTACTCTTAAAAATAATCCTCTTTATGTAGATATTTTCGCAAATAAAACTAGAAAAAGCGTGCATAAAACTTAAATACCTACCTGTAGTAGTACGTACAGTACAGTCTATAATCGAAATCGTTATAAGACAGCAATAATAAGGAATCTTAAATACTTAAAAATATAACACCACTTTGCTTGTTTCTTTTTGTGACCAATTTTTTTTAATCGGCCTTAATACTATTAATGTGAATAAAAATTTCCTTGTTATTGATCTTTACAAATCAATGGAAAAGGTAACAAAATAAGGTATTAAGATGCTTTAAATTCAATCATAATCTTAGTTAATTCTTCGCAGCAATTGAAATAAATTTATTATTGCTACTTAGATGTTTTCAAGATGTAAAAGTGAATGCCATGACGAATAAATATCATTTGTTCAATTAGAAATATTTGCTTCAATAATATCAAAATAAGTCCTTCAAAATTTTTAATCTAACATTGAAGTAAACTTTCTAGGAGATCCCCTATGATTAAAACCTTTGATACTTGGGGAGGGGGAGGGGTGTATTGGATGGTAATTATGTAGCCTCAAAATAATAAATTAAAGGTCTCTCAAAAATACAAAATAATAATTGTATTTACTGCGTTATTTTGATGGAACATCTTTGTTTCAGCAGCAACTGTAAATTGATTTTCTCGGGACATCAAAAAACTGATGAAGAGGTAGATAGATAATAGGTTCCTTGTGATGTTCTGTTTAGAATGAAGAAATGAATGAAATTTATAGAAAGATAAAATATTAACATAGGGGAGTAAGCAATTAATGAAAGAAGTGGGAAATACTACATAAACACAATAAGAAGATATTTACAAAACGAGAAAGAGAGAGATTTATTGAAACAGCAGGGTCAAAAGCACAGGATAAATATGTCCTAGGATGTTTTTGATGCTTCAAAAGTGTAGAACCAAAAAACTCTGCCATACTATTATTTTCAGATTACACAAAGAGTTTAATGATTTCACTACTAATTCATTTTCTCTGCTAGTTCCTCTTCCTAATGTTCGAGTTTACGTCTGAAAAGAAGAGAGCTACTATCTACAGATTTAAGTTTAGGAGCAGGGAACATATTCAATCTCTATCCGATGGGAATATGTTAGTTTTCTACAAAAGTCTTTCTAGCTAATACATACTCAAGCGTGACAGGATGTTGAGAGTTTTTTACTGCTAAATCATGACTAGATAGATAAGCCGAACGAGAGAATTAGATTCCCGTTTTAGTTGTTGTTGGCTGAGTTAACGCTCCTGAAGCTGAATATGCTGAATCCATGCCGAGATGTTTATGTGAGTTGAATTTGCGTGGAGCAAACTATGAGTTCTTACGATCTTCGTTACTAAGATGGCTTAATGAGCAGATCACATGAGGGTCTTCTTGAGATTAAAATGATTTTCCATTAACTCGATATTTATTGGCTGCAGCTTATTCCTTGACATTCATCTGGTTTTTAGCTTTTAGTTTTGCTTTGCTATCCTTACCTGAAACGCAGCCCATTGTAAAAGTTCTAAACCCCTCTTTCCCTCCCTGCTTTTGTATATTTTTTTTTACTATTAATTGATTCTTTTATTAAATTAAACTATGAAAATTTTTTGTTTGGTGGTTTATTTCTTTACAGTTTTTCAAAATCAATACTTTATTCCTTAGATAAAACTCCAGCTGTTTTTAAGATATTTTGGGATTACTATTTTAGGGGGGTTTAAAAAATAGTGCTTTTTTATTACAACCTCTTTGCTGCATTTATTAATTTAAATCAAAGATTGTTTTTTTAAATATTGCTAGATTAGTTAGCTACTTATTTTTATTTAAATGTGCTATCTGAAATGATAATGTAGCTGCATGATTAGACAATTTATACATTTTTATGCATTCTTTTGTTGTAGGAGAAAGTAATTTTAAGAATCGCATCTTCACTATTAATTCGAAGAATTGGGTTCTATGGAAAGACTTTTAACTTTATTATTGGAATATTTTGTAATTTTATCATTTATTTTGTATCTTTAGTTTAATCAGTTTGTAAACCAATGAAAACAAATTCAATTGATTATTTTACAAATTAGTTTTATTGGAAGAGACAAATAGGAGGATTTATTCTGTTCTTTCTTGATGATATCAAAGGAAAATAGTGAAACAATTGGATCTCTTTAATTGAAAACCTTTTGATTTTTACAATTACATGTGCAGAAAAATAAATCAATATTACTAAATTCTTCATTTCATTTCTTTCACAGAAGGTGCAAAGTAATCAAGTATTTCAAAATTCTTTTTTAGATATGACTACGATTCCTTCAAGAATCGATAGCATGTTCTACAAGAAAGGAAACTCCATTCGTTATTATCGTTTTCAGAATGATGACTACAAGATTCTTATTGATTGTTTTGCTTTGTTTTACTCTGTTTTTTCATTTGTTCTTACTAACTGACTTAGTCTTCATCCTCACTATCAGTACATGCTTCATCCTCAGAATCATCGCTCTCATCCACAATTTCTTCCATCGATCCTGAAAGTTCTTCGTTTTCCCCCAATAGAACCGGAGATGCATTCTAATCAAAGTATTTAAAGTTTGATTCGTCATAAAATATTTCAGTAGCATCGACTTCTTCTCTAATGATGCCTTAAGTAAATTCATGGTGATAAACATGCTTGGGAGGATTCTTTGAAGGTATTAAACCTTAGTTAGCAGCTTGTTAATTTCCTTATTTTTAACATTTTAGCTTCTCATTCACTTTAGAGAAATCCTGAGGAAGAGATTCAAGCCGAATAAAATTCTAACTGTTTGCTATCATAAATGCTTCATCTTAAGGCTAAACAAGCAGCAAACTCACACCAAATCGTCCATATCTAAATCCAAAAATGATTCAAAAAATATCAATTTATTATTAAATTATTTGCATTCAAATGAATATTTATTTACCTTCCTGTTCTTCCAATTCGATGATAATAAGTCTCAATTTATGTTGGCATGTCATAATTAATCACTAAATCAATTGAAGGCACATCGATTCCTCTCGCTAGCAGATCTGTGCATATAATAACTTGCGTAGAATTTCTTCTGACTGAATTCATCAGCTTGATTCTGTCAGCTTGGGTTTAATCTCCATGGATAAAGATCGAAGTAAACCCGAAAGCGTTGATTTCATTAAATATATTTTCCCCTTTTCTTTTGTCATTGTAAAAGACAATTGCCTAAGCAAACTCCACTTATTTCAGGACAGCCAGCATCGCAGCAACCTTTCGTTATGTTATAGACTCTGTGTCACTTGATTGAACATCGATTCTAAATTAAGAAATATTTTACAGATTTAAATCTTTAATAGATGCTTTTTCTCCATCTGTATCGTTGTTTTCATGCCCTATTGCATCGACAAATACATTACCTCCCATGAGTTTTTCAATCTTCTTCTTAAGATCATCTGGATAAGTTGCTGAAAAGGCTAAATATTGAATTTTTTAGGGATTAATTTTAAAACTGGAATTGTTGTTTATCTTTTTGGAAGGCTCAATAACAGAATCTTTAGCGATATTTTCACTATCGATCTTTATATGATTGCACAAATCAGTTGATTTCTCTTCAGATTGAAGTTTTTCAAAGATAAATATTATGTGTTTATAGAAATCCTTTTATTCTACTAACTTATCAGCTTCATCCATAATAAACATTCTCACATCATTTAATTTTAAGGAATTCTCTTTAATTAGTGCAATTATCCTCCCTATCGTACCAACAACAACTTTAACTTTTTGAATCTTAAGATTCCTACGATCATCCTGCAGAGGTAATCCACCTATGAAAATACCAGAGTTTATATGTGGAAGAAGAGCTTTATTCAATGAACGAATTGTAGCTAAGAGTTTCTCAATAAATTCAAAAACTTGAATAGCAAGTTCACGAGTCGGTAAAAGAATCATAATAACTGGTCCAGAGTCTGCTTCGATCTCATGAGAAATCTGCAAGAGACGTTCTATCATGATGCTACAAAACGCTAAGGTTTTTCCAGTTCCAGCTCTTGCTTAAGCGATGATGTTTTAGCGCTCATCAAGTCCAAGGGGAATGGCTAGTCTTTAAACTTCAGTTGGTTCCAGAAATGAGAGTCTTTCTAAAGCTTTGAGATATTCAGAACTCTTAATGCCAAGCTGTAAGAAACTATTAGCCATATGTGAAGAGGTTTGTTTAATTATTTTTTGTGTCTATTTGGCAAAAAAGTAATTTTTTGTGAACTAGAAAGAGGAATGTTCTAATTATTATTATTATTTAGACTGTTTAGATTCTTCAAAAATAATTAGATTTTTGATAAAAAGTATAAAAAAATCAGATAACAGTACCACAATTAATGTTAGAAATAGCAGCATCAGCGCTGTTTTTAAATAATAGCGACATCAATAAGAACTACATTAGACAAATGGAGTGTTTAAAATGACTGGTTACTTAAATAAAATGAATATTTTTTGAAAGCATAATTGTTTTTTGAAATATTTTATCAGAAGTTGCAAAAAAATAGTCAATTTTTTTTCTTGCTTTGTGGAAAAAGAAAGGCTCATTTCATTTTTAGGGCTTTGCTTGTTTCAATACTTCAGTTTGATTTAATAGACAGCAATCATTTTTTGATAAAAATATTAGATTATTCTTTAAAAATGATTGTAACATCGATCTTATGTGTTTTCTATTTTTAACTTAAAAAACCAATATTCTTTAAGTTATCATCTTAATAAATGAACTGAACAAATATTTTAAGGGAAGACAATAAGAAAAATCAATATTCATCTTCCTTTGCTTCTTGTATTTTCGGCAAAGCAAGCACAATAGCTTATCTTTCTGCTGGCCGTTCAAGCCTAGCCACAATATCATCAGAATCTTGACTGATGTTTGTTGCTCCATCATATTCTCCTTACCCATTAAGTTCGATTTGCTATTTGATTTTTTTAAGCTGCGAATTCTTTTCTCTATTTCTGACTCTCTTTTCCATTCTATTCAGCACTACATGCTCTAAAACACACTTATTTCTTCTTAGATTACTCTCATCTAATCCGAATTTTTCTTTAAAATGTTGTTTATCTTCAATTAGCTAATCCGCAAATGCTAAAGTGCTTTATGCAAACACTGCATTCTTTTCAGACACAGGAGCGCTGTTTTGATCACTACCAGAGAACTTCTTAGTATCTGAAATAAAGTTACAAATAACTCCTTGTAGTTTATCGATATTCTTGGTAGATTTAGAAATGTGAAACTTCGTTTTATGTCGTCTAGTTTTTTTCTTGGGCGGTTTTGTTGCTAAGCCATTTATTTCTTTTATGAAATCTACGGTGGATAGATTGCTGTGGAGATCAATCATAAGTACTTTTCTTCTTGCTATGTCTTACGCGTAGTTATCTCGCTCTAAGTTGATAAATGCTCCATTTTAGTTCTTACCAGGAAGAGATTGCTATTGTTAGTTTTCCTTAGGTACTTGCTGAGTTGACATCAGTGGTTTAGACTACGATGAAGCAAGAATTGGTCTTTTTTAGTTTTTAGATGAAGAACTAATGTATTTATCTGAATTTGGCTAGATTGAAGGCTGAGATTAAGAATTGCCCAAGAGTGATCCATTTATGTTATTATTTTGATGACTACGAAATGTTCCTGAGGATGAACGAGCCATAGCCATGTTCACACCAGGCAGAGGTTGCAATCCATCGCTTATATGAGGCTAAGGGAAATAATAAGTATTCTATGCTGATAGGCTGGGGAGAGCAAAGATGATCTCTGCTTTTTTGGGGATGATAGGAACTAGTTTATTTTTGGAATCGAGTCTCTTCATCTCTCCTAACTTAGCTGTATTTTAGTATTGTTTAATCTTGTGCGGAAAAGCATTAGTTTCGAAGATTGAAAAACCTTGGGAGCGATTGATGTTTTTAACAAACCAAAAAAAACAAAACAAAAAACAATAAAAGTAATACATTAGATGATCTTATTTA
>Ga0302271_10001225_pt1 | contig 24992 bp, 10 predicted proteins | sample III_Bog_N1_1_FD_198767 | JGI IMG/M metagenome (GOLD analysis project Ga0302271, IMG submission 198767) | Peat permafrost microbial communities from Stordalen Mire near Abisko, Sweden - III_Bog_N1_1 | ecosystem: Environmental > Terrestrial > Soil > Wetlands > Peat | place: Sweden: Abisko... | reverse complement strand
TCCCTAAGACAATGAAAGCCCTCATCCTTGAGGAGTATGGCTAGCCACTCTAGTTGAAGGAAGTGCCAATCCCTAAACTGAAGAAGAACGAAGTGCTTATTAAAATAGAATGCTCTCCTCTCAACCCCATGGATCTTTCCTTCATTAAAGGAAGCTATTCATCTGTTAAGAAACTACCAGCTACACCTGGATTTGAAGCTTCAGGCACAGTTGTAGCCTCAGGAGGTAAATATCATTAAGAATAAGAAAATCTGTCAAGAATATTGAACAGCATTTTATAAAAAAAATGCGCCATTTCTCAAGAGATTTACCAAATGACTTCAAATGAAATTTAGCAAAAAAGGTAATTTGAAAGTAATCTATTTTTTGTTGTTGTTTGCTACTTTAGGTGGGTTGTATGGTTGGTACCTAGTTGGAAAGAAAGTCATCGTCTACTGCTAACGTAGTTCCTATGGATGCTATGCTGAATATGCAGTTACAAGTGCATATTAGTGTGCTCCCATGCCTAGCACGATTACTTTTGAGCAAGCAGCGACTGGAATAGTTAATCCACTCACAGTAATTATGATGCATAAAAAGATCACCATGAAAAAGGTACAATACTAGCAATTGGAGATCTTTTATCATCTAAAAAACCCTAATATTTTCAAATCTCTTATTTTTTCTGGAGAAATACCAAACATATCCATCCCCCCTCTCTCTTCTATTGAAGGCTAATATTGTTTGCCAAAAGATCGTATTAGTATTTTTGAAATCTTTAATAAATGATCAACAATTTTGAAGCAAAACTTAATTTAAAAAAGAAGCTCCTTCACTTTTGATATTAAACCATTGCTGATTTGAAAAAAATCGAAGAAATACATTAATATATTGAGATCGAATAAGTAGTTTTGGGAGAAAGGTCGAAGAAATATCTTTGAAAAAAAGTTGTATTTTAATTTTTTTATCCCCACCGAAAATAACACCCTCTCTACATTACTCCTTTAGAAATTCTTCTCTATTTTTATCTGGGGAAGAAACTGATGTTTTTATTTAATTTAATTCAGTAGAAAGCAATCATCTCCACCCCCGCAGCTTCTGCAGTCGGCAGGATGCTCCATAGGTATCTAGGGCTATATGGAATCAAGGTTATCAATATCGTGAGAAGGTAATCAAAATGATTTTATTTTACAACAATGAAAATATTTTACATAATTTCACTGAAAATTACATACAAAGATTGAAATTAACATTCATTTCTTGGGGAAATAGATAGGAGTAATATGATCTGATGAAGAATGAAGAAAAAGCTGAGCATGTTTTGATCAGCACCTCTCCCACTTTCAAAGAAGATCTCAAGAAATTAGCTCATGAAGTAAAAATAATATTAATAACTGGCAATATTTTTTTGATTTTTCAATTTAAACTCAAATATCAATTTTAATGAATTAGTTCGAGTATTAAATGAATTATTTTTGTCCCCTCTTTCTTAGCTTGACGCTCATATGTGCTTCGATGCAGTTGGTGGGCCTTAAGCAGCAACAATTTTAAATTGCATGCCTGACTGTTCATCTCTTTATGTCTATGGAAACTTATCTCTTAAAAACAGCGAGGCATCCTAGCAGGATCTAATTTTCAAAAGAAAGAAAATTAAAGGATTCTGGCTGGTAGAATGGATGAAGAAACTAGGCCTCTTCGAGACATTCCTCCTTAGCAAAAGTATAACTAAGCTTTATTCCAACACACTTAGCACCAATTTCGTTAAGAAATACCCTTTACACTAAATCGAAGATGCCATCAAATTCTACTTGAAGAATATGACTGATGGGAAAGTCTTAATCTGCCCCTTCGCAAAGGAAGTTACTGATATTGGATCACCGAAGCCAACTCTCGCTATTAAATAAGATTCATAAGCATCCAAAGAAGTTCCCCAGCCTAAGCTTTGAAGATGGGAATAAGCTAGGGAGAGTTTGAAAAAAAAGGGAGAGAGGAAAAAATTGGGGAAGGAACATGATGATGAACTGAGCCTTGAAGCTATCCTAATTTTGCTTGGATTATTCTCCAACATTTTAAAAAAATTCCCTCTTTTTTATTTTATATTTGAAAAGAGTAACGAGTTATTTCCACGTGTTTTTTTATTTGAATATCGACAAAAAAATGAATAAAGTTTCTTTGAGATTTGAGAGAGCAATTACGCCATAAATATTATCTGTTTTTCTTGATTCTTATGATTTTTCATGTGTTTTGATTGGTATATTAACAATTGAATTTCATTTAATTTGAATCCTTTCATTCTCACAAAACAGCATGATCTACTGTTTATTTGTTATGTCTATTATTCTGCTATCCACTAAGCTAAGTGATGTAGGATATCTACAACTACTAGATTATTACAGAAAGAGTCCTAATTTGTTTTATTCAAAATATCTTTTCCTTCTCCTCTTAATTCTTCCTTAATGTGTGTGCGTGTTTTGCCAACACCAGCCATAGCTGCATCGAATCGTACCTTGATAGCTTAGCTTCTAATTATTTTCTCTTCTTTACAGGGCGTTTACTCTTTTTAGAAATGAAAAAAAATACAAGATCATTTATTCTTTCTTTCTACTTCGAAAGTTCATGAATATCTTTGAATTTTTCATTTCTTCTTAAATCAAACATTTTCAAAGAAAAAAGAAATCTTTTTCTTGAAACTATCACCAAAGGATTCAGTAATAGAATAGGAATTATCTCCCTGCTTTCTTGATAACCATTCTCCTTTTTAAATGGCCTAAAATCTTTGTAAAAAGTTAAAAATCATAACAAAAAGCAATGCGCAGAAAAGAAACCTCCACTGAACTCCTATTCAGTAATATTATTGTGCTCTTTTCAGCGACTCTTTTGACACTACACATCGTCCTAGGAGTTAAGTACTTCTATTCAGAAGGAGCAAACATTGAAAACTCCATTGGTTTTCTTGATTACGTAAAATCAAATGCAGATTCAATGCCAATAGAATCTGTGCAGCTACGAATTCAAGACAGAAATAACATCAAAATGAACTAACGAGAAGTCAGCTTATTTCGTTGGGCAGGTAATGCTAAAGGATACAAATGTGGAGACACCTATTAGACACATTCTTGCTCAAACACCGATGGTACTACAATGCTACCAATTGCAAGTAGCTCTCCAAGAAATTTATTCTACATGACCTTCACTGATGCTGAAGGAAAGGAATTCCTTGGCAATTTAGAAATCAAAAGATGTAGAGACCAATCCTGCTCTGGTTCCACAATCAACGATAGCATCAATTCAAATGGAGTCTTTGTAAATCCTAAAATAACTTTATCGAAGATTAACGGTGCAAGCAATATCTATGATGTATTGTTAAATGGGCAATCTAGTTTCGTGTTCAAAGGGAATGCCAACCCAAATCATAATTTATTCTACTCTTTCGCTCTTAATCCAAGTGACTCTCCTTGCTTAAATACCTTGGCAACTTCCCAACTACCTAGTATTTTCAAATAATTCACACTTTACTCAGCAATATCTTGTGATAGATTCAATGCAATATCCAATGCCGTATTCCTCAATACCAGTCAAACTTCATTGAATTTAACTCCCTTTAAGTTCTTCTACGACAACCAAATCAGCTAAACAATACTTTCTGCAGGTTTGACCTTCCCATCTGATGTGCTAATTCCTTCACTTCAAATGTTCTTAATCCCAAAAATTTCAATAACTCAAAAATCTTCAGCTTGTACAGTAACCAATGATTTTTCTTCAATAGACTCATTCGTGTCTACAATTCAAGTGGCTGGACTCACTACCTTCATCATTAGACAAGTCCTAGTAGTATTGATGTTCCCACTGCCTTTTGTGGAGAACTCAATTCGACTTTTTTCAAAAAATAAGAAAAAAATTATCAAAACAAAAATCCTCGGGATATTTTCGAAATTACTTGTTCTATTAGTTTTTCTCAGCTTCATCATCGAAGGTGCCATCATCGAATTCTGGGCAGATAAGAAAACTCAATTATATTATCGAATTCTCGCATTTGGAGCGATTAACTGCGCCAATGATCCATACGTGAATAAAGGATATTAAGGATTTCCTTCGTTATTTTCAAACTCTCTCGATGAATATTGCTATTTAACTTATATTTTCTTGTGGGGTTCAATTGCAGGAACGTGCTATCTAGTGATTCTCTCAATCAAAGTGGGACTTGATGTGTATGTCTTGAAAAAGAAACAACACTAAGGAGAGTATGATGCTAGTGATAATTCAGAGGAAAGATGTTAAGAACTTTAATAGTTCGAAGAAAGAAGGGATTAGACGTTTAAATAAGCAGATAGTTTGTTATTTAATCCTTCGCTAGCATTGCCTTTGATTTATCAGGAAAATAAGCAGTAATCAAGGATAGTGAGAGAGCAAGAATAGGTTTATCTAGTTGGTAACAGTAGATAGTTGTAAGTTTCTAGATCAATTAATGGTGTCGAAGCGCGAGAAATGGATAATATAAGGACGCAAAGGGATAACAATGAAACTGATGAATAGATTTCAGATTGAAGGGGATTAATATTTGTGGAGTATTTTTTTGTTGAAAAAATAATTTTTGGGTGTATGAGAATTTAAAAGCAAAGAAGCATATTCACTGTAAAAAAGGAGTTGCAAATGTGTGTGCTTTCAATAATCAACAAGGGAATATAGAAACAGAAATAACATGTTTTTGTGAAAGATCAGGGTTTCAAAAAAAGTAAGACAGTTTTATTGACTGGAGTTTGCAGTCATTTTCATCTCAAAAGAAAATTGAATTAAAATGTTTTTTTCTTTTATATCGCATCCAAGCTAGTGTTATAATTAGACACATTGATATCAGGTTTTTCATTATGCTCATAATTCAAGATCTGTTCCTCTTGCTATGGTGGAGAGAATGACCTTTCTGTTTTCCTTTTCTTGCATTTGGGTGATTCTTTTGATTAGAATACAATATTATTGCTATTCTTGTTACTGTTCGTGTTGGCAACCGTGCTTATCGAATTTATAGCAACATTGCTCAGTTTAATATTATTCTATTCCTCTGAGAACTATCCTAAACCTAATCCAGGGAGTGTCTACTATCCTAGAGTATTCTAAGGTTGGAAAATATTAAATTCTGAAGAATTCTAGGAATCCTCTAAACTGCTACAAAGCCCAATACCTTAAATACCTTTTTCATCTTTTTAAGTGTAGAATGCACTCTATCGTCTTGGTTCCTGCTACTATTATTATTGTAATTACCCTTAATTCAGAGTAGCTTCAGACGATTAGCGCTTCGACGAACCTTATTCTTCTCGATTAGCAAAAAACGAAGAATTATATTCTATCATCATTTTTCCAGGTGATATTCTAATCGACTTTGACGGCACCTTCTTCACATTAGGCGACATAACACTCGTCTAGGGGAGCAAATTATTCGAATTATTGATTAGATTCGTTATGTTTAGATTACTGTTATTCAAATTTGCCATACTTATACTGTCTAAATTATTCACTGTAATACCCCTGGCTGTTTTGGTCTCGCGCTCATATCCATCTACAATCCTCTTAAGACCTTAGAAATCAAACCCAATAGCGTTATCATTCGCTGTTTAAGTAGTGTTATTCTAAGGAATTCTAAACGATCCACGAACTTTATTGAGATTTTTTTATTTTTACTTCACAGCCATGCGAGTTAAGTTTGCTCGCTATTGCTACAGGAGCTTCTACCTGAGTCGTCTTTTTTAGTCATCATCCATTAGCAGTTGCTTTACAACGACCAGATAGTTATTCAGCGGGAAATATAACTCATAATGATGCATTTTCTCGAATTCACCGCAGAATGCATCAAAAAATATTTCTTTGATGTGCTGCTATTTAGGTTACTATTCTTTCTCATTTTGATAATTAGACGTCTCATTTGTGATTGTTGAAGGCGTGTTTTGTTTATTTTACTATGGCTAGAATGATTAGTTCTTATTATACTCACTTCTATTCAGCTACCCATAACTACTTTCAATCTCAGGTACTACTGCATTGTACCCTCCATATTACCCGAATGGATTATACCCCCCTATATTTAAATTTGAGTTATCTAAATTATTACTGCCTTTAAGATAATTCGAGATGATCGTATTCTACTTGATTTACTGCCGCTTAATCGTCTCAGCTTCATTTGGAAGTTTAGACGTTTATTTTCTTGAAAGTGACAGCGGTTACAGCTTAGATACACCTCCTGCACTTGACGAAACAGATGTCTAATCATCATCTGCTTCATCTTAAAGCGTTCTAGCTAGGGAAACGCGCTTAAAATAATTCGCGCGACTTGCCGCTGGGGTCGTAATCGCAGGGCTATTGAGAATCTATCCTGAAGAGGAAACTACCAAGGGGGATATAAGATTGAAGTTGTTATTGTTGTTGGAAGGATTATACGCGGAATAGTAAGGCTATTACTGCTGCTGCTACTGCTATTGGAGTTGACTGTTTTAATGAAGATATCCGTTATTGTTTGAAAGATTATTGTTATTGTTAATGTTAATATTAATGCCAAGATTGCTAGCATCTTTGCTGATAATAGGACAATTTGCATATTGACACATGCAGAAGTCGCATTTCCCTATCGAATATGATAAATATTCTACGAAATAATCATCTAAATTATCTTCATTGTATTCGACGTAGCTTTCGATAGTGCCCTTAACTAATTTAATCTATCTGTGATGTCTCTTCTTCTAGTTGATTTGCATTGTGAGTTTTTTGGTGTCATCGGTGGTGTTTTCGACGCTTTTGATTTCGTTTTTCACAGTGAATCTGTTGAATAATCTGTCTCTCTTTTATGGCTCTGATCTGTTACTGATCGCGAGGGTTTTTGGTTTATTTGGGATAAAGTGTAAATATGGGCAATATTCGAGCAGATGAGAATACGTGAAACAGCTAGAGCACTTGTAAAACACTCGCTGGTAATCGTGCAGAAATATTAGTCTGTCCTTGATATGCATGAATTACTCATAGTCTTGAGGGAACAGCTTCACTATTTCGATAAATTTGCTCCTTTCGACTTTTAAAATCGTCGAAAAACCGACACTCCGTACACTTATCACTCGATTCTGCCCAGTGAAAAACTCTACCTCCCCAAATGCTTCACCTTTGTTGAGCCTACGGAGGGTTTTAAATCCTTGGGAAGTCTCAGTGCCTTGTCCGCCACTGACGGTAGTAGAAATGTATACCTCCACAGTGCCTTCTTAGACAAAGAAAATCGATCGATCGAGAAATTCGTCTTCACAGGAGAATATCACCTCACATGGAGTGAACCGCTATTCTTGGATGAGCGGGATTGTCTTTTTTAAGATTTCCTCACTGAAATTATTTGAGAATATGCTGCTCTCTCGGAGAACGATCTTGTTGGATTCGAGAAGTAGCTCCATTTTGAGGGAGTCAGAAAGTTAGTTTATCATTTTTTCCTCATCTTCTTGGTTTCTTTATTGGTTTGCTCGCCAGAAATACCTAAAAATGAATGGAAAAAAAGAGATTTTGAAATTAGATAGGGAGGGGGGATAAATAATGTTTTTTGTCTTTATGTACTCTAGATATTCAGTGACATCTTTCGATAGAGAAGGACCAATACCTTTGGTGGCAAGGTAGTTCTTGATGGTGATCATTTTTTAAGTTATTTCGAGTTCTCTGGAGGAGAAATCAGCTAGGATACCTTAGATTGTATTCACTGAAAACCCAAACACACCACACGCAAAAAGCACCATAAAAGTGCACACAGCTATTTCGATCGATGAAGAAGGGACAATATCGCCATAGCCTACAGTGGCCATGGTGACAGTGCAGAAGTAAAACGCTGATAGATACTGCCTCGGCCATGGTTATCCAATAAGATTTTTAGTTTGAATCCAACTAGCGTTCCAGATTCTTTGCGATTGCCTTCCAGTGAAAATCCAAAGGCAAGCACAGATATGAGCTATCAGGAGAATTTTAAAGAAAAGACTAATAAGTTTTGTGATATTTCTCAAATTTGGTCGTAGAATATATTTCTACGAAGCCCTATTTGAAGCCCGCATAATTGGCTTCCATCGAAGTAACATTGGAAGCAGCAGAAACCCTAGAATCTCAGATTCACCTATCTGATAGGTCATCACTAAATGGATCATTAATGGTATCATTGAGAATAGATCTGAACCGAGCTATTCATTGTAATATTTCCTCCATATGCTTCCTCGATCTTTGCAGATGATTCCTCGCTTGTAGAACCCAGTATTGAAAGTCACAATAATATCAGCTGCACATACAATCAGCATAAGCTCAACAATGAAATCTTTTAAAGTTCCCATTTCCAAAGGGCCGAAGCTAATCGTTGCCGAAAGCAGAATGAATCCAAACAGTAAACACAAAGAAATCACTAAGTCCCAGATGTATTTTAGATTACTTGATGGATTTATAACTGGAAGATATATTGCAATTTTCTTCAGTAACTGACAGCAGTAAGAGACCATGATTTTCCGCTCGATGGAAAGCACATTCAGCTAGAATATCTTCCTATTTCTCTTGCTTAGATCTGAGAAATCTTGTGATTTATCATTTATAAAAGCATATTGATGGGGTTTCATATTTTTGAGCATTCTCGAAGGTGTGCTGTTCAGCAGCCTCTGTGCTGTCTACCTCAATCGCACTCGTCTCACAATATCTGATAGCTTGTTCATAAGGGTATTCTACCCAATTAGCTTAGGCTCTGCTGCTCCGAAGATCGTCTGATTCCCTGACATATTTTTGCCTTCCAGCGAAGGTTCTTCTAATTCTTCATTTTTTTCAGAGCTTTCAACTCGAGCCGATTTCTTCGTTGTGTGAAAAGACATCCAAAGGAGAACGGCACTTTAATAGGGATATTCTTGATTTCGTCCTTTGGAATAAAGCACCCCTTTGGGACTGCAGTATTTTCGTAGTAGAACTTTAGTTAAAAAGTTAAAGTTTGCTTGAATGTCTCCCTCCTGCTTTTTCGCTGATTCTTTTCAAAAAACTAAAAAAATTCAAAGAAATCAAAGAAAGAAGAAGAAACCTTTCTCAGTTCTTTACTATTTAATCATATTTATCACTTGCCAAATTCTGTCTATTATTTTTTACAATCAAGTTTGGTTAAGTTGTTTCTGCGTTCTTCTTACCCCGCATCCCACCAAAATCATCTAAGACTCTATGTGTTTCATATGAGCATACACTTACAAAACGAAGGTTATTTATTTATCTTACTTCTATCCGATAGCTAATTTTGCCAGTAATTTTAGAGAATGAAAAATCAAATGTTTCATAAATTAGTGAAGAATTGTAAATTAACAAATAACTGAGTTGCAAGGGAATGCTATTGCATGCACGCACAGAGACAGAGACACAAATAAATACTTAATCAGAAAAATCAAGGATAAAACATAGATTGAAGTTAAAGCAATTTGAAATTAAGGAAATATTTCTCATTATCCTTGATAATGACTTCTAGTAGAAAAATAGGCTTATTATTTAACCTAAATTGAGTAAATTTTCGCAACTTAACTCTAAAAACAAAAAAAATTCTATCTATGTAATATGTTCTTCAGAATGAGTGCTTCATGGAAATCGGATGTGTAGGTGCTTCGCTAGGTCTTACGAAATGCTCATTCTGTTTACTATTGATCTCCACCATTTATGCTTTCCTTCTCTTCTCGATGCTGCTAGTCTACTACTATTTTTCTTAATTTTATCCTTCTAATAGTACCATTTATTCTTATAATTCTTTCTATTCTAATTCTTTGTTTTCTTTTTTGTGATTATTCATATTATTTCCTTCTAATAAATCACCCGGTTCTGCAATACCCTTCACAACAATACTATTATGATGCTGCAATATTCCTAGCGCACTTTAACTTATATTTTCCATTTCCCTATGCTTCTACGAGACATCTAAGGCACTGCTGTAATCAAGGAGTTATCCTTAGCCGTCATTTTCATCACCATCTGCGATTCCTTAGCTGTCAATTCCGGGAGTTTTCCCAAATGCAATCTCCAATGAATCCATCATTTCTAGCTTATCTTGCATTTTTAAATATATCCACTAGGCTGTTTCACTCATCAAATAATGGAAAATATCATCAGCGATTTCAAGTTACACGTCAGTTTCCTCGTCTTCGTAAATTAACCATTTCTACTCGTTCTCAACTACCTAAAATACGTTGTAATTCCAAAATTAATTATGTAAAAAATAATTAAATATGCTTTATTTCCCCTCAACGAATAATATTTAGATATATTTTACTTCATTCTCCAGCATCTAAGCTAAACGATCTTCTTTGATTTAATTCAAATATTCCTTGTTTTCTTCTTCTTATCCTTAAGGAAACTCAATTTTCTCTGAGATAAACCCACAAAGACATGATCCCCATTTGAGCATTCTACCAATTGCCATGCCTAAAACCTTTTCGACATCTTCGTCTAGAACGTTCACAGTCGCTAGTTTCTTCTAATTTAGCTTCCAAGGAAGTGGCTTTCCACTTAAACTAAAAGGTCGAATGAAATCAAGAGATTCATTGAAACAATCGAATACAAGTTTGAGATTATATTTCTCGATGTCACTTTAGGAATTAAATATGTCAATATCTTCTTCGTCTTCATCCTCATCATTATCATATTCAAATAAGTCTTTTTCAAAGCCAGCTGCTTATGCCTCCATTTTCTTTTAGCGTCTAAGCATCCTCTATGAAGGAATTAAAACACACAAATTAGAACATATTTTAAAAAGCTCAAAAGATCAAAGAAATATTGAGCTTCTAAATTCATATTTCTCTCTCTTTTCATGGATTGCTATTCATAAATGAAGAGTATTTCTGACTTGGTAAAGCTCATTGAAGGTGAGGAATATTTCTTCACTAACAACTGGTTTCTAGATGTGGATATATTTCACGATCGGATAAATCGGTCCATTTGAAGTATCTGTGTCTTGCGGTTCGGTGTTTTCAGTGATATTAAAAGTCTTGAGGAACTCCAAGGGGTCAATGCCGAGAGGCTGATTGATTCGAGTCAGCAATTCTTCACGGAAATTCTCTGCAAAAATGGTATAAAACACCAAATAAAAGTAATTTAATCAAAAGGTAAAAATCAAATATCTTTATTCTCCCTACCTTTGATGAATTCTGCAAGCGCTACAAGGAAATCCTTAATACTGTTGAGATTCTAGCAACTTTCGATTGGGGTAATTTTCTCTTCCATATTCTTAGCGATCATCAACATTTCATTTTGAGCATCTGTTTCTTGATTTATTTCTGATTCCATCCAATTATCCTTATTAATGTCATTTATTCGTAATTATGCAGCATTATCATCGTTATTCTCTTATGCCTTCAACAAAAGATCCCCTTCTTCTAATTCTGAATTAACTTCATTCTCCGAATTATCCTTTAATTTGCCTAGTTCTTTGGCTGAATAATATGCTAATTAATCTACTTTTGATTTAGGTGATCCAAGTTTGTCTTCTTTGGTCTTATTAGCCTGTTCGGATTGCAACTTGGAGTTAAAATACTGATCTACATGCTCGTAGCTTGCTTGGAATTCTTTTATTTCAAGACGATCTGCTTGCTAATTATCATTTTCAGCTGATTTGAAGTAATTCGTTTATGAAACAATCAAATCACTTTTTTCTTCGTTGCTTTTCGGATGTTCTGATGGATTATACGATTACTTGATGGTATCTTCACCTTCTTAAAATAAAAAATAGAGTTTTTAAATGAATAATTCAAACCTCACAAAAAAGCGAGGGAGAGATAAAATCCCTTTTTTACTGATTTCCTTTATGCAGGATGGTATTGTAACATTCCTTTCATCAGAGTGTTAGTTATTTTTATTAATATTATCTGGTGAATGAGGAGGAGAAGAAGACTACATATCGCCTTTATAATTCTAATTTGAGTTGATATTTGTGATTTTATCATCTTTATTCGATAATTATATCATAATGCTATTCAACGTTGGATCTAGCTTTGTGATCGAATTGTTATTATTTCCCTCAAAAATGAACGATTTTAGCGAAGGATTATCTAACTCATTATCATCTATTGCAATATCTTTTGCAGCTACCTTTGGAAGCACTTCTTAACCAATTAGTAACTATGAAATGGGACCCATGTCATTTAAAGATTGAATTTACTATTATTACAACTACTACTACTACTACTACTACTACTACTATTATTACTGCTCTTTTTCCTGCATCATTTGATTATCTTTAAGTGTTTAGAAGTTCCTCGAAGCAAGAGATTTCATTTTCAATAAATAATCATTGATATCTTCAAATTCTCCTTCTTCACTGTTGTTCGTGAGTAACACATGACCATCCCAACTCATGCAACTTTTACTAGAAGGTGCTGCATATGTTAGATTCCGATGGCTGTGTGCATCTTGGAATTGTTTATTCGGTAGATGTTTTGTTACAGGTCTTTAGACATGGATGAGTTTAAGATTTGTAGGTGTACCTGATCCAAAGCTTCTAAAGCTATTTTGATTATTGACACTTGAAAGCTATCCTTTATTCAATTCCCCGTCCTTTAAATCACTGGAAATCATTAACCAAAAATTATTACAGATTCTTTTGACAAAGTTAGCTGAATCTTGTTACCTAAAAGATAACAATTTTGAGAATCTCCTGTCTAATTCAGCAGTGCTGAGAGATCGCTTGGTGCTGTGATACTTTGGCATGTTATTGTTCTGCGAGTGCTACTGAGATTTGACTTATTTCATGAAATGCAATCCTCGTTTGGTTTGTCTGACAGTTTCAGCGAATTTTCTCCATCCTCGCTCAATTTCATGATGTGTTCTTCTGACTTTCTCTCGTTCCCTTACAACCCATGCCTCTATGTCCTTTTTCTTCTCTTCATATGTCTGCTGTGAGACTCTCTAGATAATTTAATGAACGTTAAATATGTATCAAGTATTTTTCTAAAATTCAAACCAAAAAAAAACGATTTTAAAATAAAATCTCTGCTGACTTTATCCTCAAGCATCTAGCGAATAATATCGATTTTAGCCTCCTTTTAGAAGCTAATAACCTCCTCTCGCATCTTGAATAGCTCATCCATGGACTCCCTTTTCAGAGAACTCAGCTGAAACTTTTCCAAATCGACTATCTCCTTCCCATCGTTTCGGGATGAGTAAACACTGCCTTGAAAAACAATTAGACAAACAAATAGATGAATCATAGCCTTAAAGCCCTACAGAGGAAAGATCCTCTTAAGATATGATTCTTCCTGGAAATTTACTTGTGTTGTCAATATCAGATAATGCTGATTTCGATAAAGAACCAAGTTATTGCTGTGATTGTTCACCTAACGATCCTTTCGATTATCTTACAAGGTCACTGGCAGGTGAACCATTCAAGGGCTCTTCATCCCTTTCCTTCTTGGAGCTTGAATTAGGCTTTTTTGGAGTAGAATTAGTATTATTGGATGATTTCTTGGTATTCAATACATTCTGCTAACCAATCTCTAACTCTTCCTGTTTTAGTGTTTCCTAATATTGCAAAAAGCAAACTGTTAGCATAACCACCTCTATCTTATTTATTAGAATCATCAACCCTGTGATATTACCTGCTTAGAAGGAGTCTTTTCCTTTAATTGTTACTCCTATTTTTATCCTATTCCTGATATCTTAGCTGCCAATAAAAGATCTTCTTCTGTACTTTTGTTTCGTTTCACATCACCTTAAATTCCTCCTTAAACCAATAATTCCTTCTTGTTAGCTTCATATTGTTCGCAGAGATGATCTAGAAACTCTTTCTACTAAGGAGGAAGTAGCCCATTCGATTTGAATTCTTACAGCTACTCAATAAGTTGCGTCCACTTGGATAACTGTTCTTGTCTCATTTCTTCGCATGAGCGCATACACTTCTCAGCTAGTTATATCGCTTCTATCTCAGATTGCTTAGCAGGGTGATCTTATTTTTCCTAGGCATCAGATTAATAAAGTCTTAGCTTTTTATCTTCCGATTCTGTTTCCTTGACAATATCATTTACGAGTATTTTTTGATATTTTTACTCAATACTTTAGACACTCTTCCCTTACGATCCTATTCCATCAATGGAAGGTGATTACTAAAGTAAATCATTAGGATCTATCCGTTCATTAGTTTCATCTTCATCCTCCCCATCTGGATCTTTTTCAGTTTCAACGCCATCATTCTGCAACTATTCTTGTTAATGCTACTCTTACGATCGGTAATATTCCTCTTCAAGTTGATCATAAAACTAGCTAATGATCTTCCTCGTGAAATATCCTCTCCATATCTTTTGAATGTAAATCGCAGCTAGATTCAGCAAAATCATTCCTTCCCGTTCTTCTTCATCCAATTCATGAATTTCACCATCATTTTCTTTATTATCCCCTGAAATATTGAAATCGGAGTGAACAGTAGGGATTTATTGAGAGAGACTCTGCTTTTCTTCACCAATATCGTCATTGTGAGGTCGAGAATAGAATTATTCATTGATTTAACGCATTCTCAGTAATGACTAATCTTCATCATCTTCATCGTAGTCTTCTTGCTCTTCTTCTGGTTCTCCTCGTTTTCGTTCATGCGAGAAATCCTATGTTTTAAATGTATTCTTGAGATCTTCGTTGTTGTTTTAATGTGGAATCATCGTATACTTATCATTTTAGGGTTTTTCTTCAAAATCTTCTTTTTCTGCATGAACAGTTACTTAATCAGATTTTTATTGCTATTCAATCGGCTATGGTTATTTCTCCCCTTACTAAACTTCCATATTTTACTTCTACTTAAGCGCTCTCTCAACCTATTACTATTATTCTAATATCTGCTAGCTCATTTAGTTTGATTCTCCTTTATCCTTCTAATTATCCATAAAAATCGCCTTTCGTTTACGTTCATTCTTCTCTTCTGAACCAGTTTCCTTCGTTCTTTTTTATTACTACAAATTTTTATTAGTTTCCGGTAATGTCCTCTCTTTAAACCTTTGAGAGCTTCCCTCCATGATATCCTCCACACTCTTTGTAACATTATTAGCATTCACAGCTGCTGCTAGATTGCCCCTTGATTCATCTTTCTTCACTTGTAATAATTCATTACCTCTGATATTTGTAGATTGATTGTTGCTTTTTAAGGAATCCAAGCTACTTTAGGGAATATCTTTCTATTTATCAGCAGAGAATCCCTAAAAAGACATAACTTAATCTTAAAATAAGCCTACTTCCTGCTCTTGTTGCTGTTCTATTTATGGATTTGTTTTGTTGCTATCATTTTGAACTTTTTGTTTATATTCTTCAATTACATTCTCATCTTCAGTGTTATGATACAACTCAAGTGCATTTGTATCGGAGATAACACTTGAAATTACGTTGTTTGAAATTCTCGAAAGAGCATCTTCTGCATCAGATTTTACTTGATTTTCTGCTTTTGGTTTTTCAATCTAAGGCATGAAATTTTCTTAAGGTTGAGTTTAAATAAGGGGTGATTGTAGTTTCAAAGTTTATTACAGTTATTCTTCCTACTACCCTTGTAGTTGGTGCTAGTTTTACAGCTAAGATTACTTCATCTGCACAAAAACGGAGTTTTACAATCTCTAAGCAAGTTTTCCAAAACGCAAATACGCTTAATTCTTTCGTTCTTCAAACTCCTTTGTCATTTCCTCTGCTGTTCTTTTATCATCAAATTATCCATTCTCGTCTGCTGGGTTACCAGCAGTTTTACCAAAATCAACTTACTGATAGTTCGCATACCCTTATTCACTGCTTAACTATTCAAAGCACTCATATTAATCCTAATTTATCACATAGTCATTTTGCTAATATTTCTAGAGTTTATCAGTATTTTCTTGATCAAAACCAAGCCTAAGTGATTACTATTAACTCGCTGAATTATTACTTCGGAGTAGTTTACTGCGTTTTTTGGAAGATGAAGTTGAAATCTATCCTGGTAGCTAGACCTTTAGCTAAGCAGCTACATTTGAATCTGAGAAGGCTTCTCGCCAATTGAAGTATTTCTTGTATTCATCGTTGATAAAATCACAAACTTAGTCTATTCAAAAAAAAGATATTAAAAACTCAGTTAATTTTTTTTATATTTGTTTGGATTTTAAGAATTACCTTCGTTCTACGGGGAGATTTGTGCAGGTGCGTTAAAGAAATATTTAGTATTTGCAATTCTCGAAGATACATCAGAAGGTGTGACAGGTAAGATAAAACTACCAACGGGGAGATTGGAAGCAGAAATCGTGCTGAGACTTTTAGTTTACTTCTACGATTTGATCTTTCTCTTTTTGGGATGTGACGAATTCGAAGGCTAAAATCCATTGGATTAGCTTTAATTTGATTAAGCAGGATGAAACGATGAAGATGATGCAAAATCAGAGCCAGAAGCCTAGCAACTTCGTGGGTCTTTTAAGTCATTTTCGTTCTAGTAAGAATTAATATTTACAGCAGAAACAGCAGCAGAAGTGGTTGCAGTTTTAGTTTAAGGGAGCTTATAATTTGATAATGGGTGATGGTCTTTCTACTACTACTGTCTCATAGGAATTGGAGTCTACTAAGATGAAGTTGGTTGCTATTATTGCTGCAATTTTTCATTGATATTTCTAGAATTTCCAATTTAATCTATGGCCTTATTTTCCTTATCTTTATAATTTTATTTCTCAATAACTTGAAGATTTATGTTATTCTGCTATCCATTATTACCTGGTGAATGTAGTGTATTGTTATTATTAGTATTACTGCTACATCTAGTGTGCTTAGATGATAACTAAAGTGATCCTTTGATTTCTTCATTGAGTACCTGTAAATTAAGTTTCAACCTTTCTTACCTTAGAAGTTACTCTTTTTTCCTTCTCTCTTCGTCTTCCTCTCCTTAGCGTTTTTTGATTGCCATGAATTGATAAATTAGCTTCTTCTACTCAACTGTTATCTCTCCTTTTGAAAATTATAGCACACAGAATCAAAAATAAACAAATATTAACTCTGTTTTATTTTTTACTTTTATGAGTTGCAGATGGTAAAGGCTAATCTTGCTGTTAGGAGTATTTCAACTGCATCGAGTGCTATTGTTGCTTGGATTCTTCGATGTGACTTTCGTGATGAGTAGAGCATATTCCCTTCTTCCTTTGATCTATCCAGCAACAGAAAATAGTAAAAGATGCTAAGAAAAAGGGCTGATTATTTATTTTTTGTCAATATCTAAAATCCCCTTAGCATTCTTCCTTCTTACTTTGAAGCAAGCTCTCTATTTTCGACTCATTCAGCTGATTCAAGCAATCCAATCCTAATTAGATTCTTCTCTATTTAGAATCAGGTTTCTTGCTACTTGTCCCGTTACCTTCTTCTGTTTTCTCACAGACTTAGCTACCCCTCTAACCTACTGCTCCTTTAAGAAAGTACCTTTGTAGTTTTTGTTAGTCTATTCCCCATGGAATAAACTTCTATTTTACTGTTGTTTCTGCTAATTTATGTGGATTCTTAGCAAACTTAGAAGAAGAGAGATTCTTTTTTCTAATTTACTCATTTTTCCCTTTGAGATTAGCCCTTAAAAGTAGGCTTTATTGCTTCTAGATCTCCTCCTGCCTTTTTTTGTCAGTCAAATCTCCTAAGAAAAGTAAAATTAGTTATTAAATCATACTTTTTAGACAATTAATCTGAACTTTTTTGTTAAAAAATCTTATTTTCTTATTTTTTTCAGAATTAAGTTTGTAAGTCAATTTACTTGAAATTTTCGCAGAATTTCCATGAACAAACTATCCAATATCACTGGATTTCTATTTCTAAACAAAACTCGTCTAATTGCTGTCTAAAAATACGAAACTACTAATCGGAGAAACATTTTGCGTGCCATATTTCGAAGATAGCGGATTGCTCGTAAGACTATTCGTTTATCTGTGTTTGTAATCTTTTCCAGAAGGAAAAACCTAAACTATTCCTGATTGCTCTTACTTAACTTCGACATCTTCTGCAAACAGTTTATTATCTTTCTCATTGTAATTCTGAAACAATTTAATTTATCCTTCCTAACTTTGTTGACTACCTATGTTAAGAGTAATCTCATTATTCTGATTTATGTTGCTCTATCCCAGAGCTATTGTAGTAGTTGTCGATGTAGATTGCTATTGCTTAGGGGAGTTCAAAGTGCTAATTGCTAAGGATTAGATGTTTTGAGGGGCATTATTCTGGTGAAGTTATTTAGTCAAAGATTGATTTATTGGACTGTGAATATTGGATGATTTTTTACTAGGCGAAGAAAGTTTTGTGAAGATTTAGAGACAATTAGATGAATTCTTCTGCTTCGTTTTCTTAGATTCAATTTCCTTAACAAGTCGCTGCATTGACAACGAAGACTAAGATTAACTCTTCCGATGGCTCTTCTTACTTGGCATTTTCTTCTATTCTTGTTATTGAGTCAACTAATGATCAACCTGCTGTAACTGTTACTGCTACTACTACTCTAAATCCTCCCCGTTCTATTATCCTTGTACTCTTTCTTCTTTTTTCTGATCAACTCCTTCTAGATTTGTTTAAGATACATAATTATCTCCATTTTTATTTCTTTTATTGATCTTCTTTGAAGTAATCCCTTATTTAGTTCCTTTCTTTGAACTTGTCTTGTTTCTACGTTTCTCACTCTTCTTTCCAGAGCTACCTAACATAATTAGATTCCCACTAGCTTTCGGAGTACAAACAGCCTTCATTAAATGATCTTTATCTTCAGAATCTTCATCTTGATTCTTATTCCTAATGAGAATATTATTATAATTTCCATTACTACTGATTTAGTTGTTATCCATTTAAAACTTATTTTCAAGTTGCAGTGTTCCTTTTTCTTGTTCTAACTTCAATTTCTTCACAGAACTGAAGAATTTCAGTCCAACTGTAGTTGAAGATTTAGAAGACCTTGCAGTCACTGGTCTCGTGTGATCTTGACCTGAATCATGGGTACCATTTTGCTAAAATGCTTTTCGATTGGAGAATTGACTTTATTCGCTTTCGGATCCTCTCGAACTCTCTACCAACAGAGGAAATCTTGCAGCTTCTTTAACATTTATTTTAAATTGAAAAAGGAATTAAAGAAAAAGGGAAATAATTATTCGAAAAAGAAGATTATTAGATTTGGAAACAAGTTTTATTGAAAAATGTTTCTTTTATTTATGGCTTCATTGAAAAGTATCTTTAGATATTCTATGTTTGATAGTCCCTTCTTTCCATTCAAATCACATTTTCCTTGATAATGTACATTATAAAAATACTACTACCTCTTTCGAGTTTATTATCTTCTTTACTTTTCAAAATATTCCCTTTAAAAATACATTCTCAACACTTTAAATTATTATTGCTATTTCTTCTTCTCATGCCGAATAACCCAACCCACTAAACAAGTTTGTGTGTATTTTACAAGCAGAAATATTTCTTGTAGAAGAGTTCACAGTCACGCTGACTTGGTTACCATCCATTCTTCTCCCCGAAGTAATCTGCATCGATGGTCGCATTGATGGAGACACTCCTGGAATGGAATAAAACATTTAAAGTTCTTGCTGATGCATTTCTCCAGCAGTTTTCACTGTCTCTTAGGAATGACCGAGTATACTTGGATTTTAAGGCTGATTTCTTTGCTGCATAGCTTAGATAAAGTTGTTTCGCAGATTCAAAATAGTATTTGTAGGTTCAAGCTTCTACATTGCTGGGGATGGTGCTGAACTAGGAAAGTATTCCTCGCCTGATAAAACAGCTAAACAAACAAATCGGTTAAAGTATGTGAGTGTGTGTAAGTCTTTCATCATGAGAATAACAATTTCAAAAGGAAAAGAAGTATCTACTGAGCTTGGAATGCATTTCCTTCTTAGGGCTTCTACTGAAAATATCTCTCTTATCACTTGCTTTTTGTTTGATTGTTTTTCTGCAATTTTTTTTTTCAATTTGCTCTCTTAATCTTGTTTATTCACCTTGATTTCCAGTTCTCTATGCAACAAAACTCAAAAGCAAAAAATTCATAAAAATTCCTGAAGAATAGTTTGAATTTTTCGATTTGCTCTTTATTTATTTTTTTTATTTATCTTCAAAGCTGAGCTACAAATCATAAAGGACGTTGTTTTGTTATCTTCATGCCATTCTAATCTTCCTGAAAATATCTCTTGATTATTTTAAGCACAGTGGGCATTCTTGAGAGAACTCCAATTATTGTGTTTTATCATTTTATTCTGAGTACATTTTCATTGAATTTTTATTCTGATAAATTACTCCATTAAATAAAGCTGAGAATATTCAAATGGAAGAAAGTGTTTAGAATAATAATAAAATAATTTCTCTGTTTTTGGAGTCATTCTTTCCATTTGGCTTTAATCAATTATTCAATTAATTAATTTATACTTAAAAATAGTTGAACCAAATTTATTTAAGATAGATTTTTTTTATGAAATTGTCCATTTTTCTTTAACTAGACATCTTACAACTTCATTAATCATATAACTGTAATCAATATACTTGAAGAAATCATGCCAAAAATGAGTAAAACCTGTTTGATTTATCAGCTGAGATGATAATAACAATTTTTTTTTACCCTATTTTATGGGTCAGAAATTTGAGTTATCTTAAACATTTTTGCTTAAGAACTTCATAACATACAGCTTTTAAGCCTTATCCAATGAAAAATCGGCATGGTTCTTCATCCTAAGATACTCTTTAAGCCTAGCATTCTATGATCAAATATGTTAATGCACTTTTATAATTGACTGTTTTGTATTGCTTTATTGTTACAAAGAGTACATTTAAACATTTGGTTATGCTGAAACATAAATACTTTTTATGTTTTTTTATTTTCAATTATTAAATGGTAATAATTTAGTATTTTTTATTAGGAAGTCATCAATTCCTTCTATTCTTTGTCTTTATTATTTTCTTTTACTTTCTAGATTAAACCAATGGGAAAAAATCAATATTTTTTGATGTATTTATTACTTTGATAGATTACTAGATGATTTCCATTATTTTTAAAATAATTTAATAATCCATTGGAGAAGGCTTCTCAGCTAGCAAGAAACTCCATTCCCAGAAATAGCTTTTAGAAGAATTCCAGAAAATATGAGAAAGTAACCATAGATTTTTCTATTTTTCATCATTCAAGCAAATATGCCAAACAAGCGAATCATCATATTACATGCATCTTGCAGCTTGTTAAAGGTATCAAGATTCTTTCAGCAGTGATGATATGAAGCCTCCTTTGCGAAAAGAAAGCGGTGTATCTAAATATTTGATAAGTCCTTCACAAAGTTCGTTTGCTTTGAGTTATATTGATTTATAATGATCACAAGAATGCTATGCGAAAATAAAAAATAGAAATATTTGTGATGGAATAACTTGAGTTTTTTGAAGTAACAAGCTTTGCATTCTAGAGTAAGTATTACCGTATTAATATCTCTGTTGATTGGATTTCCTTGTCTTCCGTGTTCTCCAAGCTATTTCCCTTACAAAAGACTTATCTTCAAATGATCTGAAATAGTTCTATTAGAAAGAAAAGATAAATTAATTACAGCATTCTGGGTATCAGTATCATCGATAGCTGAATAAAAACAGGCTTTATATTACGCATGATCCCAAATTACAGCCTGCTCAAATACCCTATCTCCGATCTGCAAACAAGAGCAGAAATAAATAAACAAAAACTTATCCAACAAATAATTCCAAAAATGGCTGAAACTAAAACAATGAAAGCACTTATCCTAGAGAGCTTCGGTACTCCTATTGTCCTAAAGGAAGTAGCTATTCCTGAGCCTGCTGAGGGAGAAGTTTAAATCAAAGTTGAAGCTAGTCCAATCAATCCCTCCGATGCTATGTTCATGAAGGGATCCTACTCAAACTCTAGAACTGTCCCTTGCGTTCCTGGATTCGAAGGATCAGGTGTAGTCGTCAAGAGTGGAGGTATTCCTTTTTAGTTTTAAATAAACCAAACACATAAAATAACCATTTTCTTTGATTCTTTGATTAGGTAGTGCTTATGCAGATTCTTTAGTTGGAAAGAGAGTAGCATTTACTACAAGTGGTCAACATGGTGCGTACGCTCAATACACTGTCACAGACGCTAAGCAGGTCATTCCAGTTGGCGAAAATGTCTCCTTCAACCAAGCCTCTTGCAGTTTCGTGAATCCTATGACAGTTCTTTCAATGCTTGAAGTCGTCAAAGAAGCGGGAGTCACTACAGTTGTGCATTCCGCTGCAGCCTCCGCATTAGGAAGAATGATGGTGAGATATTTCGCTTAGAATGGAGTCAAAGTCATCAACATTGTCCGAAGATAAGAACAAGTCGAAATCCTCAAGAAAGAAGGCGCTGAGTACATTCTAAACTCTTCAGATGAGAACTACTTAAAAGACCTGAAGGCCCTCGCAGCTGAGCGTAAAGCAACTATTTTCTTTGATCCTATTGCGGGACCTGAAACTGGAGCTGTCCTGAATAGCATGCCTGATAATTCGATTGCGTATGTGTATGGTGCTTTGTCGATGAAAGAAGCAGCTATCTCTCCAATTTAGTTGATTTTCCGCAATCAACAAATCAAAGGATTCTGGTTGACGCAGTATTTGGGTTCAATCAAGCCAGAAGCATTTATGGCACTCATCGGAAAGTTAACTACTTTGTTGACCTCCGATCTCAAGACAGAAGTGTCTAAAGAGAGTCCTCTTTCGGAAGGAGCAGAAGCTGTCCACTTCTACCTCAAGAACATGTCCTCAGGAAAGGTTCTCTTTAAGCCTAACACTGTTTGATTAAGATATTAGAACTACAGTAAAATATTATTTCCATTTGTAGTTTTTGTTTGTATTTAGAATTCAAAGTAGATTCTTTGAAATGAGTAAATAACTGAGCTTCTTTATTATTGTTTTAAATCATGAAGGATATTTCCCCTCATTTTTAACAAAACAACTTAAAGAGATTTTTCAAAATAGAGTTTATGAATTTATTACTTTAAAAAATTGCTTTTATCTTTGGGGATTATGAGAAGTTGAAATAATCTTAGAAATTAACATTTTAAGAAAGAATGAAGAAGATAGATACAAGAGGCAATGACTGAAAGAACAAAATAAATCAGGATATTAGTGTACCTTTTGAATTGTCATTCGTTTGAGTAGCATGGAGGAAGTCTTTATTTTGCAAATTAAACAAAAAATCAAATAAGAAAAAATGAATAATTATTCTTTCTAATAATTTGCTTCTCTGTTTTTCCCGTGATTCTTTCTATTTGGTTTCATTCAATTATTCAATTAATTACTTTGAACATAAAAATAGTTGAACGAAACGGATTCTTTTAAGATTTTCATAATATAATGCTCGACTGCATTTCTTTTAACTAGACTTCTTAAAGCTTCATCAATCCTATAGAGTAATCTGCTTGCTAGAAGAAATCAAGTAAAAAAAGAGTAAAAGCAGTTTGCTTTATCAGATGAGAGGTTAAACAGCTATCTTTTTTGAGCCTTTTGCTGGGTCTGAAACATAAGTAAAATATAAACAAATACGCTTAAGAACTCCATAACATCATTGGAAATATATCCAATGAAAGATCGGCAGGTTTATCCATCTCAAGGCGCTCTTTAAGCCTAACATTCTATGATCAATACGTGAATGCACTTTTATAATTTATTGTTTTGTATAAATTCTTGATGTTACAAAGTATATATTTCTAAATAACTATTATTTTTAACATTTAGTTATGCTGAAACAAGAATATGTTTTATGTTTTTTCATTTTTAATTGCTAAATGTCCATTCCTTCAAGGCTTTGTATTTATTATTTCTCTCTCTCATTCTAGATTAACCATAGAAACAAATCAAAACATTTTTGTGAATTTATTACTCTGATAGATTACTAAATGATTTTCATTAATTTCAAAATAATTTAACAATTCAGTCGGGAAGGTTTTTATTACTCTGATAGATTACTAAATGATTCAAAATAATTTAACAATTTAGCCGAGAATGGTTTCTCTGCTAGCAACATACTCCATTCATAGTTTTTAGAAGAATACCAAAAAATATGAGAAAGGAAGCACAGATTTTTCTATTTTTCATCTTTCAAGCAAACATTCTAGACAAACGAATCTTCATATTGCATACAACTTACAGCTTGTGAAAGCTGTCAAACTTTTTTCAGAAGTGATAATATGAAGCCCCCCTTTGTAAAAAGAATGCTGTGTATCTAGATATTTGATAAATCCTTCAGAAAGCTTATTTGCTTTGTAATGATCACAAGAATGCTATGCGAAAATAAAAAATAGAAATATTTGTGATGGAATGGATTGAATATGTTTGAAGTAACAAGTTTTGCATTCTAGAGTCAGTATTTCAGTATGAATATCTCTATTGATTTAATTTCCTTGTCTTTTCAATCCTCTCCAAATCTGTTTCCCTTACAACAGACTTATAATCAAATGATCTGAAATAGTTCTATAGAAAGAAAAGATTAATTAATTACAACTATCTGGATATCCGTATCTTCGATCGTTGCATAAAAATGAGCTTCATATTACACAGGATCCCAAATTGAAGGCTGCTCAAATACCCCATCTCCGATCTACAATAAGAACAGAAATAATTCATTTAAAATAAATAAAAACATATCCAAAATATAATTCCAAAAATGGCTGAAACTAAAACAATGAAAGCACTTGTCGTAGAGAGATTCGGTACTCCTATTGTCCTTAAGGAAGTAGCTATCCCTGAGCCTGCTGAGGGTGAAGTTTAAATCAAAGTTGAAGCTACTCCAATCAATCCCTCCGATATTATATTCATGAATGGTTCCTACTCTAACTCTAGAACTGTCCCTTGCGTCCCTGGTTTCGAAGGATCAGGTGTCGTCGTCAAGAGTGGAGGTATTCATTTTAGTTTTAAATTAACCAAATATACACCATAATAATGATAATGATAATGATAATGATAATGATAATGATAATGATAATGATAATGATAATGATAATGATAATGATAATGATAATGATAATGATAATGATAATGATAATGATAATGATAATGATAAT
>Ga0302271_10001224_pt1 | contig 25012 bp, 11 predicted proteins | sample III_Bog_N1_1_FD_198767 | JGI IMG/M metagenome (GOLD analysis project Ga0302271, IMG submission 198767) | Peat permafrost microbial communities from Stordalen Mire near Abisko, Sweden - III_Bog_N1_1 | ecosystem: Environmental > Terrestrial > Soil > Wetlands > Peat | place: Sweden: Abisko... | reverse complement strand
CAACTCTTCAGAAGGAGTACTTTTCGATTAGTTCACTGCGACGATCGTAGAAGAATTATCCATTCGGGTTGTCTTATACTGTATTTATGTAATTTCTATTTTTCCAATAGAAAACAAAGAAAATCGACATGGGCGTCAGAAAGAAGCATATGAATTTTCCAACAAGGAAAAGTACAAGTGTGAGAAAGCTGGAAGCGTAGAAATATTCGTTGCATTCGATTAAAGTAGCTGCATGCGTATGAGCAACGTAGTCCCATAGAAATTGAATAAACGCTGGGAGAAAGATACCTAGCATCAACCCAGTGAGTTAAACTTTTCTATTTTCGCCATCGTCTTTAGAGTAATTTTAGATTCCTTCTTCAGGGTATCCAACGTCAGGGTTGGTGTAATTCTATATCGATTAGATGATGCTGAGTGTTACATAGGCTTAAATACATCCAAGGATGAGATTAGATCCTGAGATGAGCATCCAATCGATTCGCATACAGTTGTAGGGTGCTTCTGGTATATTTTTATGAAGAAATCCACAAAAAAACCATAATCCAAAGAGATAAATGAATGTACCCTTGAGAACCTTGATAAGACTTTATTTCGTTTCTTCTTTGATTTCGTGGATGCAGAATACAGTGTGGCAAATGAGTATGGAATTTGCAAAGAAGAGACTCCTTATACTAAATTACCATAATTATGTATTATATGCTCCATAGAATACTGCGAGCATCACAAACTAGGCGAAACCAATAAACACAATTACCTTATCCCATATATCTAAGATTTAGTTTCTGTCTTTGAGAATTTTCCTTAACGCCATTACGCCATACACTACTGATGCTAAGGCTAAGATTTCCAGTAAGAAATTCTCTACACAGCCATAGACATTGTCGAGAGAGCATTCCCAGAGACTGCCAACAGCTGGGAGTGTCTATTCATTGTTCCCAGTTGAATCGCTAACTGGAGATGACATATTCGAAAAAAGCTAAAGTAATTTTTATTTTTAGATTCCAAACAGGTATGAGAAACAATGAAAGTAGATTCTTGTTTCGAAGATTGATGCTAGTTCACCTGTTATTTCTGCGAACCCTGCTTTGAAATTTACTTGATTATAGAGTGATCTGACACAGATGCAGATGCAGAATTCACACTTTCTTTCACAGAATCCTTTTTGAAGTTTTAATAGGAATTTAACTTGAAAAGCGAAATATTCTTCAAAGAAACTTTGCAGAGATGGACTCCTTTGCGATAAGTAGCTCTCCTAATTAAGAGCAAAGATTTGTTTAGCTTTCGTTCTATTTCTTTAAGATTATCTACCCTCCCCTCCCCCCTCCTTTCTAATCAATATTTTATTCACTTTCAAAAATTATTTTTTTAATTTCAATTTTCTCATCTAATCAATCATATTTAAGAAACAATCAACACATCAACATGTGTGCTTATTCTTCAATCAGAATAAAAAAATATGTTAAGGATTTCCTTCAGGGTTTTTAATATTTCAAACAAAGAGAAAAAGAAGAGTATTTTAGTAAAAAAGTGTAACTAAATTGGCTCAAGAAAGTTTAAATTTTGCTGTATTATTTCCCTGAAATCTTAGAATTTCACAGCTACCAAACTAGGTATTATTAATAAGTTAAAGCTGTATCATTCAATTCCCTTCCAAAATCCAATGAAACAATCATCAGTCACAACCTAAAATACTCTATTCCATTCAAAATACAAGAGGATATCTTTTATCATGAAGCACTTTCCCTTGTGTTTCTTCTTCGTGTTTGCGGATTTATTTCTCAAGATTCTCTGAAATTACAGAAAGCTGCTTGAAGTACCTATTTTCTTCATATAGTGATCGTTTCGTAGTTTCATTGAGATCATTTGCAAATCCAAACTCCCGTTAGTCTTGAATTTTCACCATCTTCATGCGGAAATCTTCATAGTGCTTATGAAACTCGTAGATCAACGCAGTTACATTATTAAAATATTTAAATAGCTGCTCAACTATTACAAAAATAAACGCTAACTCCTCCTCATTGTTCCGTTTTGTAACTTCAACTTTTAGCAACTACTCCACCTCTTCAATCTGCCTTTGAAGCTTCTCCATTTTGAGCTTGAACTTCTCTTAAGTCTTCATAACAAATGGCTATGGGAGAATAATCTTTGGGAATTGTCTGTTTTCAAGGTAATTCGTGAATGTGTAGAAAAAATTTGTGATGTATTATTTTTGTTCTTGCTGTTCAGCAATCAATTCGTTGACTGTTTCTTAGATGTCCTTCACTTGTTGTGCTGTCTGTTTCAATCCTAACGATGCTTACTAGATGGTCTTTCTTGTTTCTTAGATAGAATTAAACAATTCCTTTTATTCCTCAACGATTTTAGCAACTAATTTGTCTTAATCAGCTATTTGATTATTCAGAAAAGTTAACCCATCAAGCAGCTCTTTTGGTAAGCTTGTAACAAGCTTATGAGCATATTTATTAGTATTATCATTGAGATTAAGGTCTTTCTCCACTGAAATGTGATCTTTTCGTACATTCTAAAGTTTTTAGTAGACCTCTTTCATTTCTAACCAAACTTGAGAGTTTACAATTATTGGAACTCCAGTTTATTACTGTTGTTTCTACTATATTTAGTGTTGCGATTGAAACTAAGGCTAATTTTGCTGTTGTAAAAAATTCTATGTCTACTACTACTACAACTACTACTGTTATTATTACTACTACAACTACAACTACTATTACTGTTAGATTCTATGTTATTGAAACCCACTAAATAACCCATCTGCAGGTGCCTGTTAGGCCCCTTGAATTCCTCCCATTTACAATTATTACTATTACTACCCAAAACCACTTCCCGTTTGGATTGTTAGTTTGTTTTATAACAACCCACCAAGCCTTTACTGCTGTTGCTGCTGATTCTGTCCAAAGATGCTTCCTTACTACATAGCATTCTAATTTTACACTCCAAATACTCCACCTCCTTACTAAGTAGGTTGATTATTCTAATAAAGACTCATTTCTTTTGCTGTTTTTGATACGATTTTTTTTCTCGCTCGTCTCTAAAAATATTATAATAACGTTCCCCCAACTCATTTGGATTCAAACCGCGCAAATTCTGGGAGACAATTGGTTGTTTTAGCAAGATTTTTCAAAACCAAATCAGAAATTACTTATTCCAAGCTAGAGATTCATTCATTTTGTCTCCATCAAATGAAATTCACTCATCCCCCAATGTTATTATTATTACTTTCAACTCCTAATAAATTCCAAGACACATTCAATCTTCCCAAATCTCTAATTTATATTTCTAATCTAAGTTCCCTTCTAATATGATTGAGAACCAATTATTGAAGTATCTCAACAGCTTCTTAGTGTCTCTAAATGTTGATTCTTGTAAAACTTACTCAAAGACAATGGCGAATAGTTTTTTCTATTAATCGCTTTGATTTCCTTATGAATTTCAAAACATCCTAGAGATTTACTGAACTATTACTTTGAAAGTTCATTTAGGGCATGCAGATGTGCTAATCGAACTATATTTCTCTGAAGTATTTATCCTTGAATTTTGATAACCCATCAAAAAAGAAAAGATAAATTTAGAATCTCTTTTGTTGCTTCAAATAATGTCCCTAGTGTTGAAATATAAAAATAAATGAAAATGTATATTTCTGATTTTTTTTAAGCAAAATTTTAAGTTAAAGATTATTTTTTAACCAATAGATTTTAAAAATGCTAGAATAAAGGAAATACACGAGTACAAATTTTACTTCTAAACATCCTCAGACAGCTTGTTATTGAGGTAATATCATCTAGTTTCATTTTTGTTATTTTCAGTTTATCTAATACTTATCTTCCTAACCAAGTTTTTGCAAGGTGTAATAAATAATCGGCATTTAATAATAAAAAAACAAAACAAATACAGAACTTAAGCAATCTCCAATTTGTCGTCACAAAAGTCAAAAGTAGAAAGAGAAACAAGTCGTGTCATTTATAGCCTATAAAAAGCGTATTTATAAATTCACAAGATCCCTCTTAAACAGAATAGATCACACATAACATGCACAATAAAATACAATCCAAGATCCCTTATGAGCGCTCTCAGAATTTGTAGCTTTGATTCTTATAAAATAACAAATTTATCTTCCATATTAAATTCCATGTTTATTTTAGGCTCCATGACGAAGAAGGTCGAAGTCTTGTGGCTTATCCGAAAACTTAAAATATGACTGAGTCCTTAGATCTGATATAATTCAAATGTTATCAAGATATCTTGAAGCAAAAACATGATAATCGTGCTAGAGACATGCCACTCAGCTACTCTAAGTCAATTTAGTATCTTGGATAAGAAACTGGAATGTTTATGAAATTTCGAGAGCCATCTGGCCCTTTAGATGAAAAATACAGCACAGCTAAACTCTCCTAAAACCCATTCAAAGAAACTAAAAACGTTTTTGAATCCACTTCAAAGAGTTCTGATGGGTAGATCGCAGTTCTAAAAGACAAAGATTATTGGAGTCCTGTGAATATACGAGTTTAAAAGCTAATTTAGAGAGCCTAGCAGCGAGATGATGCTACTAAATCACATTAAATTTTTCACACAAAAACTCAATCTCAGCAATCATTTTTTCCTGCTGTAGGTTCTTAGAATGAATCAGGTGATCAAATCAAAGAAAACTACTAAGGAAACTAAGATTCCAATCAAAATGTTGCAAATAATGAAGAATAGAATATACTTGTATCTGATTAGAAATCCTCAACTTTATCACTTCCAAACAATAACTCCCCTTTTGCATCAACTTTCCTCTCTAAAAAAATATCCGCTAACAAATCGCATAGCCCTGACAGCATGCTGTTTCTTAAAGAATAATATGCGCTTAAAAGTATGGAGAAAAGTACTTTAGGAACAACTATTAACAAAGCTGAGGAATAATTGCATTAAAAGTAATTTGCTCCTCTAAAGCTGTGTCCTCCATTTATTCGCCATTCTTATGGAAGTAAATCGCCACTCTTTTAAATGGGACTACTTCGAAATGAAAGAGCTGTTGAATTTCGATAAAGACCTGGTGTTATTCATGCTAACAATCACTTAAGAGCTTCATGGTAAAATAGAGTAGGAAATTCAACAGCTAAATCATCGGTTCATGAGGAATAAACGTATTTTCCATTATCGTAAAGTAAAAGCAGTACAAATGGATTTGGATTATCGCATTCAAGCAGATTTAGTATGAATTTTATGCAGAATTAAGAGAAAAGTAATAAAAATATCAATCAAGAAAGTGAACTGGATATTAATGAACATAAAAATAAAGTTGAACAACTACTAGATTATGTCAATTTGGAGTAGGAAAACAACAACATTCAGTAGAACCTGGTCTAGTCTAGCAACAAGCGGCACAAGGAATGCAATGAAATACACTCAACGATGCAATTGACTTCTACACTAAGTTAACTTAGATAAGAAGGTTTTAACCATTTTTTCAACTCTGATATGCTTAAAAACGATCAAGATCATATCCGTTAGGACAAGACTAACTCTCAATTAAATAATAAAAAGCCATTCAAGCAAAGCAATTCTTTGTCTGCGGCCGAAATTTTAATTCAAAATCAGCTTCCAGGTAGTAAACTAACTTCCAAACGAGTTCGATAGTAGAATTACAGCGCTTTGAATTTTTCTCAAGAAGATTCAAATAAAAAAGTTTATTTTACATTACCAGATAGAGGTAACTTCTTCAAAAACAAAAGCATTGGTTTTGCTGGGTAGATTTTACGCAGAGATTGATCTGAAAAATGATTAATACATTTATCACCAAAGAGTTTTTAATATGTTTTCATGTTCAAAGCGATACATCTAATCTTTATTATCTTTGTTGATGCTCTATTTGGAGTCAATCAAAACCTAACTCATAAAATTCTTATTGAAAATAATAAATTTAAGAAGATCTTGCTGTTCTTTTTTTACACAGGAGAGAGGAAAAGATTCATAAATTTAAGGGAAATATAAACAAAAATCCTTGGAAAGGAATCAGGGCAATGGGGAACTGTTGCCATCCAGAGAAAAATTAAAAAGACAATGAAGCCCCTAGGTAAGACGATCGCCTTCCGATGCTTGATCTGCATGTATCCTAGAAGAACTCCATGATATAAGAGATAAATGAGCAATTAGGTTCTAAAAGCGTAGCTTCAAAAGAACCTGCGAAAGGTCTACTTGCAAGTCCAATCATTGGCAGTGCCGTTTAAAGTTTTGCTTCAAATTCACAGCAAATGAGTTAAGGCTCCCCTTAAGACACAGCTTGCTTCTCAAGCTCAAAGTAGAATTTATTATCTGGCACAAACTGTTCTAGTTTTTTCTCTGCAATGCAACCATATAAAGATAAAGATATGATTGCCAGGATTTAATAGTAATCAGCATCTTCATCGTCATCAACTTTCTCCAGCAAATCTAATTTTTCAAACAAGAAATTCTTTGTGATTACAACGATCTACACACCAAGTTTCAGCAGCTAGAAAGTAGAGATTTACAAGAATTTTGAAGCAACCATGGAAGCACAAGGATGTAGACTTATCACGATCGAATTTGCATCGTTATCATCGCCGTTTCTTGTAACTGATGAACATTTCTAGCCTTATCATTTTCAAGTTAGACTGGAAGACCCATTGTCACTTAAATTCAATGCGATAAATTAAGTAAAATAAACAGCACTAAAACAGAAAAATCCTGATGAATAAACTTTATATTTTTGACTTTCTTTCATTCTTTATTTCTTGTGCGCAATCCTAAAATTGTTTATTGAATTACTAAATTAGATCTTGAAGAGATTACCTGATAATTGGTCATGGATTGCACTGATCGACTATAATGTCTAGTTTGAAAACGTAAACTGGATTACAGATGCCGAAAGAGAAATAGATTCGCACAGAGTTGTTCAACTGTTTTCAAGTTCTGTTTCTTCTTCACCACCATTTCCTGAAAAGCCTAGTCTTGCATTGTTTCTGCAATAAAACAGGCAAGATTTAACAGCTTCAGTACTGAATGATTCCATTGATGGAGGAAGAGCATGGGCTTTTCGAAAAGATTTTTTTAAAGACTTCAGTCATTTCCCAGATGTATTCATTTCTGGATTTGAAGAGACAATGCTTTCACTATGCTTAGCAGGATTAGCTTCTAAAATATTCACTGATTAGCTAACTGTAGAATCCAAAAAACTCATCTAAAAATTTGAAAAGGTTTTTAATGCAAAGGACAACAAAAACAGCAACTCGTAAAGCTGTATAAAAGGTCGAATTCGTTTAATCTCTTTTAATTTTGCTAATAACCAAGAAGATAATTATGGGATTCTCCAAGCAGTTAGCATCCTAAATGTTTCACTTAGCTGCTTATTCACTGATAGTTTAAAATAAATTCATGTCAAAAATAGCCAACTCTCTGAATAACTAAAATCTTTGAATAAGTATCTTCTTTGAGGAGCCAAAGTAAGTTCAAAAGATGGCATGAATGGAGGAGAAATCAAGGCTCTTTGTTAGAGTTTTTTTTAGAAAAAAAAGTTCATTAAAAATAATTGTTAAAATTTTCTGAAAAATCTCAAAACTAGACAATAAAATATCCTAACTTCGCAGAAAATAGTCGATCCTTTGAAAGTTAGTGTCTTAGCATTAAGTTTAAGAGGAAAAATCAGTGAAAACTCTCTCTCTAATACTACTTATTTTTCTTTTTATATTTTTTTAACAATAACTAACTGATTTTTTAAAAGAAATAAAAACAATTACTCTTCGTTTAAATGAAATTGAAAGATAAAAATACCATAATTTTCAACATATGCAACAATCCTGGCTTTAAAAATTCAAAATGGGAAGGCTTGTTATGGAAAGAATGGGAATTGAGATTAAGGCTAAGGGATCCAGCAATCACCCGTATCCATAATTCTCCCAGGAAGATAGAAAAACCTCTTGAGAATAAGGCAAGGAGGTTATCTTGCAGTTAACTGCAAATCCAGAGAATCTCGTTGTTCTTTGCATGTGTTGCACTAAAAATATGTGTGAATTGTGGTGTATGCGCACACAAAGGCTGTCTGAACAATTGTACAAATCACAAATAAAAGTTAGAAATACTTCAATTTTATCAACAAAACAATCTAGGTACCTTAATTTTATTGTAGTTGAAGGTAGATCTAGAGACATTGTTATGTGGATTGTGAGGGTCGACAATGTATAGCTTCTGTCCTTGCTAAAAAGCAAGATTAATGAGTTTATCAGTGCATTTTAAGGATGAAAAAACCAAAACAGGAATTTATCAATAAATTAGAAAAAAGTCAATGCTTTTAATATGCTGTATTTTCTTTTAAAATTCTTTCTTTTTCCACCCACCCAACATCTGGAGATTTTACAGGATAATTAGGATAATTGAAAGGAGGTATGACAACTTATTCCATTTCATTTCTCATGTCGATTCTACTTGGTATAACGATCTTCGTCTTCGATTCGTCAAACCCGTAATGCACCAAAAATTAAATTAATAAATCTCCTTCACTCTCAGGATTGCTTTCCATCGAAGTCTTCAGCTAATTCAACATTCAAAGGAGTAATTCAAAAAATAAGAAATTGTTTTTGTTTTGTTTTGTCATAAAATAAAGCCTTTTTTGGATCTACTTCAAAACTCAAATATTCTGAAATTTACCTGCAAATAGTACACAAGCATAAGAATCAAGGAATATGAGCTGAGTCCTCCTTTATAAGTATCATTCATCTCCAGGGCATACAAGAATTGTTTCAGAATCAAAACTAACGGCCGAAGGAGCTTATATTAGGATATGTAATTGTTGACTAGATCGACACACTTTAATCCATTGTGATTCGATTACATGATCGTTATGTCCAATTTCTTACAGTCATACATCGGAGAACATGTCACCTTCAGCACTGGAACTTGAGTATTAGTCACATTAAATGTACCCATGACCAGATCTTTGTCTTCCTATATTTCAGAGCAGCGAAAACATCATAACACAATTTTAAATGAAAAGTAGCCTTCAAGAAAAAAATCATTTTGATAAAAAATTACAGAAAGAAGCAATTCGATTTTTTTAAGAAAAGACTATTGATTCGCAGGTGTTTCTTGATGGAGATCAGAGCAATTAAGTACAATATCAATGTCCGACCACGGGAGACATAATTAAGTTGCATATGAACCGTATGTGTGTAATTTTATTGTTGGATATCGTTATGTTATGATATTTCCAACTTTCTCGATTAAACTGTCGAATTTCACTTTCATTTACTCGTTGTAAGTACTCACTTCTTATTCAAATTATCTGATTTCCTTGTTTAGTGAAGGCAGAAGCTCCTTTTTACTGAGCATTTGCTAACATCTAAAGTATTGAATTTAATGCTACACAAATTAACGACTATTTGGTTCTTTTTCCCAATCCAGGAGGTTACTTGAACAAAGCAGAGGGTCTTTTAACAAGCCGCTTTGATTCTCTGTACTTGAGACAGCAATCTATTGCTATTCTTGCTGAGTTTGCTATGGTTTTAGTTAGCTGGATTGCTGCTACTGTTGCTATGAAAATTTCGAAAGCTCCTATTACAACATAAAAATAAAACATTATTGTATGCTAAGAGATGAAATAACCATAAATCAAAGTGATAAATGTACTTAGATCTTTTGATCTTTCAACTGTATCTCCTGAGCTAGCTATTCGCACTTGCTCTTGTAGAAATTGACTTGCTCAGTCTGTTAGGAGTCATAAAGTAAAGAAAATCCATTCATACAGGAATATAGCATTAAAATAAAAGAATCAAGATTAAATTGAAGGATTTTTCAGTGTTTAGAGTCATTACATTTTGCTTTTAGATGCGCTCCAAATTTGAAACCAAAGAGATTGCCTTCAAAATTAAAATAATGACATTCAGAAAATAAAATAAGAAATAATTTTAGAATTTTGGATAATATTTGTTTGTTACTTGTGCACTTTGACTTAGATCTGCTCTCTTTGATTCATCCGAAATATCAATCACCATCTTAGTAGAGTTATTTGGATTTCTTTAGACAATTTGATTTGATTTAAAGTTCTCATACAAGACTTTATAAAACCCATTCCAAATGGAAGACTGATTTGAAGATTAGGGAGGATTGTTGTTATTGGTTTATTCTTGTTGTGTGGAGATATGAGTTTGAGGTCCTGCTGAAGGTATGGGAAGTACTTAACCTGGAGATTTTAATGCTTAAGGAGGAAATGAACTTGGAAGAGAATTTAATGAAATCCCTGCTGATGTTCCTGCTGAAATTGCTGGATTTATTACAGGTGAAACAATATTCGATGAAGATATTCCGTTTCCTAATTCACAGTAAATGTTTTTCAGTTAATTTCTTGGCTTTGAACATGATTTGTTACCTGATGTGATTGGAGTAGCAATATTATTCATGTATTAATATGATTAACTCTGAATACTAGTCTTATTTGAGCTGGTAACAGTATTATTGCTTTCTCTGTTAGATTGTTAGTTTAGCAAAGACATTTAAGAAACAATAGAGTTTTTGAAGATCAATTTCACAACAATAATTAATATGTTACTTTGGTTTGTTTTATGGAATCACAGGGGTCGCAGCAGTTGCAGCAGATTGATTTAGCGATTTGGTAACTGCAAGAATCGGTAAGTGAGGTTATTCAGTGAATGCACTGCTGCCAGCTGTGAGTTTCTTAGAAGTTGTTGGTTTCGGATTTGCAGGAATAGTTTAAGGTGCTGTGGTATCTTTTACTTAAGAAGCAGATGTAGCTGAACCTACTGATTATGCAGAAGAGCGTATTTGCTATGATGCTTATGATTACTATTGTGGTTATATTATATTACTATTATTTGTTTGCTAAATATTTTATTTTTTTCCTTGCACTGCGTTCGTCTCTTCAGCAGAGTGTATGGCTATCTTTGTGATTTACTCAATATTTGCGCTTGCTGCCTTCCCTCGAAGTTCTTATTAAATAATCAATTTTTCTCCCTTTTGTTCGGCGGCATCTTGCTTTTTATTCTTTCCATTGTCAATGCCAACATCTGTTTATTATGCAGTTGTAGCAGTAGATTCACCTTTTGAGGTATTTTCAATTATCTTCTCATCTAAAATAACTGTCTTTTTGATATTATTACATAAATCATAATGAAATCAATTGAATCAATAGATTATTTAATTTTCTGTTTACTTAGTTCTTGTTGTTGCTGCTGCTGCTGTTGGTTGTTTTCTCACTTGCTTTAGATTCTGTCTCGGATGATTTATTTATTTTTCCCTAACTCTCTTCACTTTTCAGAGACTGAGACTGCTAAGAACTCTCCAAAAATTTTGATTATTCTTATTCCTAGATTTATTTCGTTTGAAATACCCATCAGATTTATCCACCAAAAACAAGATTTATTCCATAAATAAACAATGGATTATCTAAATTATATTGATTTACTTCTTTAAGCTTAAGGAGAATAGGGTGAACTGCTTCCTTTGAGACATTCAGTGGACTCTGATTATTTCGATTGAGCACTTTCACAGAAGGATTATACTCTACAAGTATTTTTAGAATATCTTCAAAGCCCTCCCTTGCAGCTACATGAAGAGCAGTATCTCCTAAAAATAAATAATTCAAGTTGGCAATCAATTATGTAGATTCTAAATCCAAAACAACAATTCCAACCTTCGAGATCAACTGCATCGACTTAAGCTCTGTGTTGGAGAAGAGCAGCTAACAGTTATGGTTTTCTAATTCTCGAACACAAAACAATCAATGGTGCTGATTGCTGTTTTACATCCGTATTCGAAAATGCATTGGGATTAGCACCTTTCTCTAATAATCTTTCAAGAACATTCAATCGTTGCTGTGATATTTATTTGGATGATTTGATGCAATAAACAAGCGCTGTGTTCCCAAGATTATCAGATTTTTCAATATCAAAAGGAATATTTTTGTTGAGCAATGCGTCTACTATTTAATCTGTTTCTTTTTCTGCTGCCTTCATCAGTAGAGTCATTCCATTCTGGGCTAGTTATTCAATTTATAAAAAACAATTAATTCTTTTGCATTTAACCACCCACAACATATTCCTATGTTTGAGTGCTTATCTTAAAATTAGTTACATAGTTCGAAATTCGGATCAATATCGACTCTGTTGTTTCAGAAAAGGCAGCCATTTCAAACACACAAAAATTCAGATGAATTTGAGAGCATAATAGGTAACTTCAACAAGTAACAAAGAGTTTTCCTAAAAACGAATCTTACTTTTAAATGAGTGCAACTGCACATTATTGATACTAACGAAAGCTCAAGTGATTCTCGATGAGCTCTTCTACAATCTTGTGAGCGTATTCTATATTGATTCCAGTTTCTGCTGATAAGAATTCTTTCAAGAATGGCTAGAATCGTTCAAATATTCCATCTCGCAAAATCTAGTTCACATCCGAAGGAGAAACCCTAGTAGAAGACGATGAAGTAGAAGAAGCGAATAGCTAAGTGACTTCTCTAATTGAACTTGAATTGACATTATTATTCATAGTTATGTTGCTTGTGTTTGCTCTCTGTTATTATAATTATTAAAAATTTACAATTAGTTTCTAAAAAAAGAATGTGCCCTCTTTGATTGCTTTGTTCCAAAGAGATTATTAGACAGAATCTTATCTTCTTTTTGCTTTTTATCTTCAAGAATTGTTTCCTCCTTTTGGATTGGTTTTTCTGTTTTATAAAATAGCAAAAAAAAACCTGATTTATTTTGAATACTACGTTTAATTAATTATTATCTATCAAGTCTGTTGTATTAACTAACAATTTTAAGTTTAAAAATTTGGGATTTGTTGTCGAACTATTATATAATATTACCCATTTGTATTCTTTTCCTTTAATTACTTTGTACTTATTTTATTTTAATAATCTGCCTTTATCACAAATAAATATCCTTAGCTCGTTACCCCCCTCTTCCCCCTCTTTTTTTGAACTGTATTTACCTAAATTATTGTTTATTATTTTCTTCAGATTTATCTTTTTTGTATTTGCTCTTGAAATATCAATCTTTCATTGTGATTGCCTTTTCAAAAGATATACCAAATTAAAAAATAAAGAGACAGAGTTAAACGAAACAAAAAACTAGCTGATTCAAGAATGTCAACAGAAGCACCTAAAGAACAACAAAAGGGTATCCCAATCGATAAATTGCAACCCAAGTAGCTTGTTGAGATCAAGAAGAGTCTCGAAGAAGTAATTCATTGCTTTTGAAATATCTCTTTAAGATTGAATGTGTTTCTTAGATATTTGAATCCTCATTCTTAGCAATTTGAGTACAAACTCATTTATTAATATGGATCTTTTTGGTTTATTGCTTCTAAACAGGAAATTTAGATTCTCAACCAATCTCTTGGATAATTCAAGGTGGCAATTAGCAAGTATGAAGAATCTAAGTAGATTCTCAAATAATTAGAGAACTCCAAACAAGGATAAGAAGTTCTTGTACCAATCACAAGTAGTCTCTATGTTCCAGGTAACTAACAACATCAGCATACTACAAGATATTACCCATAATCAGCATCTGATTTTAGACTAGCAAATTACATAATTAATATTCCGCCTTAAAATATTGTTTATTTTCTGATGACTTCAGGAGTTAGCATATTTTAAAATATATATAATTAATAATAACTTTTTCTAAAAGGTGTTTTGGCTAACCCTCAAGAAGTTCTGATTGATTTCGGTACTGGCTACTACGTTGAGCGTAATCTCCTCTAAGGAAACTAGTTTTGCAATCGCAAGCTCGAAATGATCAGAGACAGCTAAGAAAAACTCACTTCTCTGATTTCCCAAAAGGCAAACTTCCTAGATAAGATTATCTATGAACTCCAAAGAAAAGTCGCGTTACTTTAATAAGAAGCATCAAAGAAATAGTGAGCAATACATGAAGAGAATAATGAATTAATAACAAGAAACATGATTATATTTTGGTGATATTTCCTTTGTTTAGTTGTTCTCAAAAAGTATGTAAAACTGTTTAACATAATGTGATGTAAAGAGCTGTTTCTTGTTGAATATCTCATTTTATTTTTAAGAATAAATTTCGAAAAAAGGAGATTTCATGAAAATAAAAATGAAACTGTCGTGGATCAATAAATCAACAAAAAAGTAATGGTAAAAATAATAATAATATCGAATACTTTCCTTCGTTTCAGATATAAAAACCTTTTTGTTTTGCTGGGTTTAACTGGCTAGTTCGCTGTGAAACTTGTTATACTCTTTCATCGAACTGTTGCTGCAGAGTTAAGATATTTATTTTATTTGTCGGACATGAGTTCGTGAGGATGCGCTTCAGCAATTCAAGCATTTCCTTGGTGTTTCTCTTGAAAGCATTTGAGTATGATTTTCTGGATATTGCATCTAAAATAGTTTGCCCTTCAAAAAGTGCGTTAAATGCATTGACAACCATGCTCATTTTTTAGTTCACAGGAGTTAAAAATTCATTAATTGAAGACTACATTGAAGAAATGAATTCCTAGACAAACACTCCTTCTTGCTTTTGGAGTGACACAAGATTCCTTAGATAACTGATCTCAATATCTTTAAGTTTTATTTGATTTTCCTTGGTTTCAAAAACCACAGCGAAAGATCCAAGAACAGTTCCAATTTTCTAAGTGATCTCATGTCTCTCTTTGGTGTCTTTAGCTTAGCAAAGTTCATCGAAAAGACCATTTAAGATCATTTTCTTTTCGGTAAAATCTGCATGCATATCCATAGATTTATCGTAGTCAACCCATTCTAGTTCACTTTTTGTAGCATTGCTATTACTTTTTTAAGTGTATTAAGAATTTCTATCATTTATTGGACTTTTCTTCTCACTAATCAAAGCAATTCTCTGTGAAGTTAAGCTACCTTATTCATGTGGTGTAACGATTCCAAGACACAATAGATCCTCACATCCTTAACGTAATTTATCCATTAATTCAGCTATTTCTTAAGTGTTCTCCCCTTTAGAGTTGAGTTAACCAAAAAATACTAAAAGTCGATCAAGAAGCAACCCAAGAGATAAATCTGTTGTCATGATTCTATTGAAATCTAGAGATAGCATTCTCGCTGATCCTCTAGGTTGCAGGAATTCCTCAAATTATTGTTTATTTTCAAGCAATAATGTTGGGATTGTGACATTACCTACAGCTTTCTCAGTGTCTTCAAAATACACTGGATTATGGCTAAACAATTAGAAAGTATGAATCCTAGAAAACGCTCTTTATGTCTATTTGAGAACTCCCATCAAAGCAAATATTCTTGTCAGTAAAGATTACTTCATAGCAGGGTCAAGTATCGAGAAGAGAGTTGGAACAGGAAAGCAATTCGGGAAATTCTCAAATATCACTCTTATCGGATGCGAGAATTTCACTTTCAAGGATTATTTGCCGTGTTTTTTTTAAATAAAAAACAACTTTTTGAACTCCTCACTGTTCGATTCAAACTCCCTGACTTTCATGTATAACTCATTGAAATTGCTCACAAAGCGCTGTCTGTCAGTCACTTCCATTAGCGCTTCATAAACTTTTTTTAACGCCTGCTATTGAGTCATTTAGCTAAGCAACTCAGGAAGATCTTTTTCAGTTTTTTTATGTGGATTCTGCTTATCCAGCTGCTAATTAGCCGTATCATTTGGATTCAATAAGCTAGTATCTTCATCTTCTTTTGAGTTCAGAATTTTCTAATCATTTTAGCTATTTTTTTGATTATTTTCTGATTTTTTCTAAAATATATTAGAAGATTCTTAAGATACCTGCCGATTATGATTATTTAAGTTACTATTACCACCACCCATTTATCGATTAGATTGAGCTTACTAAGAACTTCCCTAATTCCCATCAGTTCCAGTATTTCTACTACTGCCGTTCGCATATTATTGTGAAAGTTAATTAAAATTACTAGTGATCTATGTTTGATTCAAAAACGATTCTCCATCGGCTGATTTGTTCACTCCATCAACTAATAACCTTGTAACCTCAAGTACTTCACTTATAGACTTCCTCGCAGTCGATAAAAGAGTATTTAACTTCCTGATATGCCTTTATTATTTCTTCAGCTAGCCTTGCAAAAGCATAATTCTTTTTTCACCGTATTACCTAATATCCTCATATTATCGGGTGATCTACGCTTCCATGACGATTTTGAACTCATCTACATGTGCTATTTCCCCTTGTAATTCATCTATTATCCGCTGCTATTGAGCACATTTAATTTTTAAATTACTAATTACTTCAAATCGAGAGTCACTGCTCGTGTAATTATTCTTGTAGAGCACTGCATGATGCGTATTTTAGTTGGTGATAACATTAGTGACATTTGTTGGACAGTCTAAATTAGAAGTATTTAGATTTTCAGTGCTAGTGATGTTCTTAGTGCTGCTGATGTACTCATATTACTCTAATTTATCTTAGGTAGGATCAATGACTTCAGTTTATTCAGTTTGTACAGATCCGTATGGTTAATCTAGCTGTTTTTATTCATTACCTTCTAAAGATCCAAGGAGTCTTCTTGTTGAAGTTGAAGCATCACTGTTGGTTGCTAGGCGAATCTAACTTTAAGAGTAATGGATTTGCTGCGACTAATGTTTGATTCCAAATAAAGGTTTATTGTTAAATCCACCTCCAACTGTAGCTATTTTACGAAGATGCTGTTGAGGCATATTTATTTAAATATTGATTTTTTCAGTTCCTTTTTTGGTATCAAAATCAGTAGATCTCTTATTCTTTCTACTCAACATTTAGAGATTTTTTCTGTTTATTGAATAATCATCATTTTCTTCTCCTATCACTGAAGAACTAGCTTCGATGCTCTTAAGGCGAATTCCAGAGCTCAAAGCAGAAGATTAACTCTAAGTATGCAGGGTTTATTTGAGTGATTTCGTTCCACTTGAAGTTGTAGCTGCAACATTTATCATCGACCCACTTAGGCTATTTCTCTCGCCATCGATTTTTTGAAGGAGCTTACCAACACGATCAAAGTATTTCTTGCTGTCAAAAGAACCATTATCAAGAAAATGAGGATGTTTGTCCTTATTAATTGCCTTTTTACTCATATTCCATTAACTTCCTAACATCAAATAAAACAAAACCAATAATATATTTCATAAAATGTGATTTTCAAAAACTGTTTCAGAGCTCGATGAGGGTGTTTTACCTTCAAGAGATTTAATTTTTGCTTATGCAAATCCTTGTTTAAGCTGAGTTTATGTGGGGTTGTCTCTGGAAGAAGCAGCAACTCCTTCAATGTAATAACTACTTCCTTTTGATTTTCCTTGCATTATTTCTGCTTCTATTTTTTGTAGGATTTATTCCAAGATATTTGATGCGTTTCTTTAGCAGACTGGACAACTATCTCTTTTCTCTTTCTCTTTTTCTTCTTCCTCTAATTTATTATGATTTTTGATAAATTTTGATGCTTAATTGATATTGACTTTAGAATGTTTAGGATTTTAATCTAATTCATTCTTTGCATGTTATCATTCTTTGTGTGATAGTTATTAAATGAATTTTTTTAGATCACAAAGTCAAGCAGATAGAAAGAACATACAACTCTAAATTATTTTCTCTGAATGTCATATTCTATCATATTAACTCAGCCATTTTAATAAATTTGAATGCATTGTTTTATTTTTTTCTAAAATATTAAAGAATAAAAATGAAAAAGGGTTTTCTAAGCAATGTATGTTTGTTTTTGTTTTTAATGAGTAAATATTACAAAGAATAACCTTTTTATCATTCCACGCAGATTGACAATTGCTCATAAGTCGCATAAAATTACAAAAATACTTGAGGGACAACTCTGAATTAATTATTCATGATTACATCGCCTTCAAAAAGGAGGAAAACATCATATAATGAATCATTATCTTCAAAGAAAGAACAGTAGCCCTCTAGACTGCTCCAGCAATAAGTCCTAGAAGTATTTTCACCTTCAACTTCTGACTATAAAAAAGGATCTTCTTATGCAGAGCTTATGAAAATGAAAACTAAAAATATACGTAAGTCTGTTTCTCCTCTTGCAAAAATGAATCCAGTAGCAGACAAAAATGCAGAAATCTAAAAGATCTACTCAGATAAAGAATAGGTTATTTAACAAGAAACATGCAATTTCGATACAGAAAAAACTAAACCAAAATCATCACAAGATGCAGCTAGCAAAATTTGGTAGATATTCAACTAAGAATCCCTTTTAACCAGTAGCAGTCGCAAGAATAGTGATAAAATAGATACAAATATCAGAGACAAAGATTCTTTTGTTTCCACTTCTGCTGTGGTTAGCTCCTTTGCTTCAGTTGATCAGTCTGAAATCCCTCAACCAAGATAACCTCTTTCTCCTTTTTTACGAAGTGTTTTGAATGAGTTACCTCTCAAAAATAGCTAATCTACTTCTTCCGAAGGTGGTAGTAGTACTAAATCAATATAAAATCCAGAAGCTCAGCAGATACCAATATCCCTTTCGTCACCTTAAAAACTCGATAATTTAAAGAAATCATTCTCCAATGATTCTTCATTAAAACATTTCAAAAACTCTTTCAAACCTTCTATTCTATGTGAACAATTTTCTTCTAATTCTTCATCTCCAAACAATCCCTTGCAATCTTAAACACAACAACAACCTTCTAAGAAAGTTAAGTTTGATTTTTCACCCAAGAAGATTGATGAATAAGCTAGAATAGATATGACAATTTCTCCAATGAAGAAAGAAACAACTTAAGCTTTCAAACGAAGTATGGAAGAGTTGTTTAAATTGAAAGATAAATCAACAATATCAACTGAAAAGCGCGAGTATGAAGAATTACTATCATTAATGAAAATGGAACAGCAGATAATCTCAAATGATATTAATTATTTAATTCAGCAATGCAATAAATACAAGCAGTTAATCGATAATAAGAATTTAGAGAATAACTCGAAGCCTTAAGAATCGATGATATCTTGCATTTCTACAACATCTTTCAAGAAAATGATTAGCTTCTTAGAATCTACTCAGCATCCTACGAAAACACTCATAGATCTACAATCTGCGAGTGATCAAGAAATAGATGAGCTTATCCCAAGTATTAAAGACAAAGATGGTTTGATTTAAACTTAGAGAAATGCTATTGCAAGGTTGTTTTCTTCCCTTAAACTGAGAAATACCCTTCTCAGTTAAGATGAGAATTATGTGTGAAATCAATAACAAAACATATCAAAGTTATCTTAATCTTTTCAAAACTGTTTTTCTCAATCATTCTTATTTTAACATCTTTTCATATGCATTCCTTCTTGATTCAATTCAAGAACACACAAGATATTTGTTTTCAAACATTTTAGCACAATTAAATAAACATATCTGTCTATCAAAGTTTAGGAACAACTGAAGTAGCTTTCTCTTGTTGTTCGAGGACATCAGGGTCGGAGGTTTGATCGACACGAGGATTGCCTTGGTTAGAATTGTATTTCTTGTAGAGAGCAACAAAGCAAGCTCCACCAAGTCCAAGATTGTGTTAAAGTGCATATTGTAGATTAAACACTTATCTTTTTTATGCCATGCCTCTAAGTTACCAGCATAACTCAGCGCATTGAGCAAGTCCTGTTGCACCTAAAGGATGACCCTTTGAGATCAAACCACCTGATGGGTTGACAACAACTCTACCTCCATAGGTATTGTCACCTTTATCGATAAACTCTCCTGCTTTTCCCTCATCACATAATCCTAAACCTTCGTATGTAATGAGCTCATTTGCACTGAAGCAATCATGAAGTTCACAAACTCCAACACTTCTAGGGCACACACCAGCTTCTTTGAACACCTTTTCAGCTGCTCTCTTTGTCATATCAGCTGTTTTTATTCAAAATATTTTGTTAATTTTTTGATAACAAATTAAATAATTCAAAGAAATATCTGCCACAGAAAAATGGCCTATTTTTAGTTACTTCCTGCTAGTTTGCGGAATGATTTATCAGCAAAAGTGTTGTCCTAATCAGTAGTAAGGGCTACAGCAAGTAACTCAACAGCCTAATCTTGTAAGCCATTTTCGATGACAAACTATTCCGATGCTAGGATTGCAGCTGCAGCACCGTCAGAGGTAGGACAACATTGGAGTTTAGTCATAGGATCATAGACCTTAGGTGATTTCATGATTTATTCGAGAGTATAAAGATCTCTGAATTGACTGTAAGGGTTGTTGATGCTGTGGAGATGGTTTTTGTATGCAATTTTACCAAAGTGTTCTAGAGTTGTCCCAAATCTATGAGAAGAATTAAAAATATGTTAAAATTGTATGAAAAAGATGATTAGATGCTTTAATTTTGTTAATTGAATCTTAATAAAAGTGGAATCTCCTTCTTGCTAACTTATTAATTCTTCCCAGAGAAAGAGTCTCATCTTTTGGTTCCAGAAAATTCAGGTAAATTATCTTAATTCGTGTTTTATTTCAGGAATAATTACTCGATCATTACTCAACCAAAATCGATTGAATCTTTGGGTGAAAATGAAAAGATATAAATTTAAATCCTTTGAGACAGCTCCATTTAGAACAAGTGAAATGACTAGATATCTCTTTTGGGAAATACTTTTGGGGCATATTAGTTATTTATAAGATATTATTTCACCACTTTCCAATCCGATGAAATGAAATATTAAATATTATAAAATTTATTCTTACAGTTTCATGTGTTCCCTTCCAGCATTTCCGAAGATTTGAGCTGCAAATGGAGCCTTGGTGAATTCTGTCCATTTTCCAGTGTTTGCGATGAAATCATCAAGAGGTTGAGCTCTGTCGTTATATTTCATGGTGAGAGATCCTTTTTCCATTTTTTCGAAACCAAGAGCGAGAGCGCAATCTTGAAGACCTGAAGTGATGAATTGATGTGCCATGTGGATAGCTGTAGATCCAGTAGCGCAGTTGTTATTCACATTGTAGATTGGAATACCAGACATGCCAACTTCGTAGATAGCTTTGTTTCCGCTGCAAGAATCACCGTAGACATATCCAACTGAAGCAGATTATATTTTAGTGTATGAAACTCCAGAATCCTTGAGAGCTCTATTGACAGCTTGTTTTGCCATGATATGGTAGTCTGGATTCTCTGGTTTGCCAGGCTTGATAAATTTAGTCATGCCTACTCCAATAACGAACACTCTGTTTTTGGTTTTAGGAGCTTGAGTAGAAGTTACTCCACTCATTGGGCAAGTGCCTGTGCGCGGGCAAGTAGAAGTATTTCCACTCATAGGGCAAGTACCAGTTTATGTTGCATTTCTAGGGCAGCTCATTTTATTTTGAATAATAAGTAGTTTGTTTGTTTTTTAGATTTTTTTAGTTGTGTATTTTCCTAGAGATCTCTAGATTTTGGGTATTAATAGAGAGGTAATACCCCTGATGACGTAGTAGATTTTTAATTTCCCCAGGTAATTCCTCCCTCAAATAATAGACTGCATCCTAGTTTAATACATAAAATATCCTTGTTGTCTTTGGTTTTGGATGTTTTGTAATAAAATACTTACAATAAATAGTCGTCCTCTTTGGTAAAATTGCTTTTTGAAATGATGTCACAATAATTCAATTTAAATTGGGATTTCAAATCAGTCTATCATAAAGTAATCAAAAGGATTTGCAAGACATAAAAAAGAAGTCAATTTCTCTTAAATCGTATTTCTTAAGGACTTGTTTATCTTGGTCATATTCATGAATAAAAACCAAATATTTGTATCTTTTGTGATGAAATAATACCCATTTTAGTTAAAAATTTTACACAAAATAGCTCGCTCACTATCACTAATGACTATTCCTATTATTAAGTCAATTATTTATCTTTTCTTTTTTTATGATTAAAAAATGACATTTTTATTCAAAAAAAAAGAGCTAACAAAAATTAACATCAAAATGGTCTTCTCTAAATCAAGTTAGTTATTATTAAACTCCCTTGCTCTAGTTAATGATTAAGACTATTTTAAACCCTGAACGAAAAATTACAAATACCACAAATTAATACAAGATAAGCTTGCTTGTGGTGATATCCCCCAAGTAATAAAACTAGAAAATGCGATGCTTATTTTATTTTTAATTTGATTGATTCATTAATTAAAAGCAAAGTACTTTCAGCAACTTCTACTTTCATTTCTGAAGAAAAAAAAATAAACCCCAAAATAAAGCAAAGGTTTTGTTAAGAATAGCAAAGCTTCCATCTTCCGCTAAGCTAAAATCATCTACCTCCGTTTTCTTTAATGGCTGAGAACCTCCAAGAAAGATAACTGATTGTGCATGATGATCTCAAAGAAATCTAAGAGATCTCGAAGACTTAAGTGTATACGCCTGGTGGAAAGTTATGGCGATTCAAGTCTCCCAATGGAACACCAACAGAGGCAGAGTCTCTGTCGTTTATGAGTGCACTTTAGAAAACCATCGAACAAGCTATGGATATGAAGAACATCATAGAGAACAAAGGAGGGATAAGATTAGATAGAAGTGCTCTTCTGAAGACCCATAATTCAGATGACAAGTTACATGAAGAAGACGATTGCAGTAATAACAACTAAGCTGATAAACATGAGAAAGTCGAGGTGAATAATGAGAATGAAGAAGAAGCAAAGAAGGATGAGTCACTACAGATGCAATTTAAAAACAAGAAGGAATACTTGAAAAGATTAGAAGTCGATCAAGTTGATTTAACAAATGAAACTGACAGTGAAGTAAAAATAGATGTTCAATATAATTAAGAATATCCTTTGAAATGTTCATTTTTAACTCTTGATTCAACAATAACAGATAGTCATCCACATCCTTGATAAAGTAGTCAAAAACAAGAGAGAGTAGCATTTTCTACAGCTCTCTATTTAAGGACTCAACTTGTTCAAGAAGAACTCAGACATTCTATTCAAAGGAGGGATTGTTTCTTCTCTTTTTCGAGAGCTAAAACATGAATTCTTTAGTTCGAAACAAGAAATCTTCTAATTCGGTAATTTATCTGTCATTCTAATGATTTAAGATGTATTTCAGTGGCCTTTGAAATAGTGATATTCATAACTGTCTAACTTACTTTTTGTCAAATACTAGGTGATTTTGGGTTTACTTATTACATTGTCCTGAAAGGTAACTAACTAATAATTTGTGTTTGCTTGAAGCTTCAAGTGGGAAGGGAGAAAAGAAAGTCAATTAATAATTTGTATGCATTTTAATAAATATTACTTTTAGGAGTAGTGTAGTTGCTTATCCCACGACCAGACATTGCCAAGGAAATTGAAAAACGTAGAGAAGAGACATAGAATCAAACAAACTCTCAGTTCATTAGTAGGGTTGCAGACAATCAAACAAATTAAGCTTAAGCGTTGATTTAATAGCAGTAATTATAATAATAATAATAGATTTCCTAACTAACTAGAGATAAATCATTGACGGCATAAAAAGAAGGAGAAAGTAATTTAACCAACAATAATGCTGCAAAAATCGATCCAAATGAAGGAATTACATACGCATAGAAGCTTGAGAAATAATACAAAGGCTGGAATTAGATTAAGTTATTCGGGGCAGGTGAAGCCTTTGGAGAAATTGCACTCCTCACCAAGCAAAGAAGGTAATTTGTATTATTATTAAATGAGGAACATTTTGTGTAGGTGAGAAGAGTTAGAAGAAGTGAAACAAAAATGAATGGATTATTATTTTCAAGATATTTATCTTTTTTTATTCTAAAAATAATTTTTATGTGATTTTATGTCACAGAACTGGCACAATGATATGCAAAGAAGATACCCATTTGATGTCTCTCTCTAAAGACGCCTTTGATAATATTATGGGGAAATACCATGAGAGAGTCAAACAAGAAAAAATAGGATTTCTCAGATAATTCTAAGTGTTTGATGGAGTTCCTAACTCAAAACTCATGAGTGTAAAAACAATAAATAAATATTTTTAAATTGATTTTTTAATTATTCTTCTTTTTCAACCCCTCCTTAATTATGATTAGCTCCTACTCGACATGAAGACTGGCGTATATTAAATCAATAATGTGCTCTACGAAGAAAATGACAAAGTTGAGTCAATTTATTTCATTAAAGAAGGGGAAGTTGAAATCAGCAAATTAAGTAAAGTCGAACTGTTCAACAAACCATCCAATTTCAATAATAAAACCAATAGATTTTAGAGTGAAACTGCAAGTAGTCCGAATATTTCTGCTTAGATCGATAGTAGCTTATTATCTAGTGATCAACTACAAAAAATGTCTTTGTCTCCTTAGGTTTTAGATGATAAATTTGAAATGTATAACTTAAAAAAGAGTCGATAAATTCAAAGAGAAGGACTAACACGAGCAAGAATAGCATTACTCAGCAAAGGTGAGTGCTTCGGTGATCAGGAAATAAAATCTGAAATCGCTTTGAGAAAAGAAAAAGCCATGGTTACAAGAGAAAACACAGAGATTTATTCATTACATAAATCATTACTTCTGGATATGCTAAAAACACATAAAATTAGTGACAACATTGTCAAGCAGAATTAAGAGAGTAATGAGCATCACTCAGTTAGGGAAAAGGACATTATGCTTTAATCTCTTCGGACTCATCATTCAAAATTAGCACTTCAGCAGAATACATTGAGTAAATCTCTCAAGCATATGATGAAATTACCTGATTTGTCTAATTTATCATCGGAAGAACAAAGAATCCTTTATTAGTAATTCCCATACATGAAATCTCAACGTTAGGCGTAAAAAGAACGTCCAATGTCACCTTAATAAGAATATATCGGATCATTATAAGATGGCATACAGTAATTTAAAATTCCTGACTGTATCTTGGAGAGAGAAACTTCTTTGAGAGAAGATGGCATAAATAAACTGATTATTCCTGAGAAAAGTACTTTTAGTAAGAATTCAAGGCAATCTTCAGTGCCAAACAAAACAGCAGGTGAACTGACAGAAGGAAAAATAGATTTGAAGACTTATTAGGAATTTACTTCGAAATATTTAAAAAGACCGATTTATTTAAAATTATCTAATGACTCAAAAGCTAAACGAGAAACACTCAAACTAATGAAGAAAAAGA
>Ga0302271_10001222_pt1 | contig 25049 bp, 27 predicted proteins | sample III_Bog_N1_1_FD_198767 | JGI IMG/M metagenome (GOLD analysis project Ga0302271, IMG submission 198767) | Peat permafrost microbial communities from Stordalen Mire near Abisko, Sweden - III_Bog_N1_1 | ecosystem: Environmental > Terrestrial > Soil > Wetlands > Peat | place: Sweden: Abisko... | reverse complement strand
AAGTCTCCAAGTGTCCTGAAAGCGGCTTGGCTCATCGCGGTTGTAACAATTATAAGCAAAATAATAGGATTTATAAGAGATGTAGTAATAGCAAACTGCTATGGGGCTACAACCGTTTCGGATGCCTACTTCTACGCATATCAAATCCCAGCACTTGCAATAATTCTTCTTGGCGGAGTCGGAGGACCTTTCCATAGTGCAACAGTAGCAGTTTTTTCAAAAATAATTCCATCACTTAAAGAAAAAGCAAATACGGAAGTTAATGCCCTATTCAACACCTTTTTGACGGCAAGTTTTTTATTCTTTAGCCTTATGGCTGTGCTGTTTTTCGTATTTTCAGACCAAATTATGGGGTTCATCATTTCCGGCACTAATCAGGAATTGATTTCGCTTGCAAGTATGCATTTAAGAATTATGACACCTGTTTTAATCGTCGGCGGCATCGTAGGAATTTACTACGGAATTTTAATAAGCTATCGGGAATTTATCCTCCCGAATGTTTCGCCAATTTTGATGAGTGTTGTTATTATTGCAATGATTACACTGGTAAAACACGATACCACAGGGGCGGTGCTTGCTTGGGCAACCACAATCGGTGCACTTTGCCAATTTGTTTACCAATTGCCAAAAATAAGACAACTGGGATTTAGACTAAAACCCAATTTTGATTTTATACATAATGTCCAGTTCCATAACATCTGCGAACTGCTTTTTCCGGCCATTCTAAGCTCGACTGTCGGACAAATTCATATATATGTGGATATGTTCTTCGCATCAGGGCTTAAAGAAGGTGCATGGACGGCCATAGGCTATGCTAATAGGATTTTCCAATTTCCTGTAGGGATTTTGGTTACCGCTTTTTTAGTTCCTCTGTTTCCTATTTTTTCAAAACTTGTTTCTCAAAACGATTTCACTTCAATAAAAAGATATTTCAACAAAGGGGTTGGAGTTTTGTTATTTGCAGCTATTCCAATTATTATAGGGATTTTAGTTCTTGGCCATGATGGAGTAAAATTGATTTTTGAACGAGGAGCATTTGACGACAAAGCCACGTTTATGGTAACTCAAGCACTTTGGTTTTTGTCTTTTTCAATCCTACCTTATGTTTTCAGGGATTCAATCACAAGGGTTTACTACTCGTTCAACGATTCCAGAACACCTTTTGCTGTAGCGTTTTCATCAATTATTCTCAAGTTCGCCTTCAACTACGCTCTTGTGACAAAATTGCACATGGGAATCGGAGGGATTACGCTTTCAACTTCACTAGTAACTTTATTCAATGCTGTAGTTTTGGGTCTTTTGATAAAAAATAAAATAAAACTGGACTACAAAGAACTTTTTGGAAACTTTGGCAAAATGTTAATAGCCGGAGCGGTAACACTTTTTGTTTCTTGGGGTATGGCCGTTTGGTTTAACAATGACCCTATTTTCGCTCACTTGCCTACGAAATTATTTGGAATACTTAAAATTGTTTCAATTGGCCTGTTATGCCTTATTTGCTATATATATTTGAATCTGCTTTACAAAATGGATTATGCAATCGAGTTGAAAGATAGATTTATGGGGAAAATAAAGCAGAAGTTTAAATTCTAATTTATTACAGATTGTAAATACGAGTTCAAAAGACTTCAAACTCAATCATATAAAGAATATAATAAAATAAATAAAAATTGTATGTTTAACACTAACAAAAATTATTTTCACAGTTTTTATAAATAACGTTAGTGAAGAATTTACAAAAAGGAGAATAAAAAATGAAATTACCAGCAGTTAATAACACAGTAAAACAAGTGAAACAAATGCCTAAGCCTATATTTATTAAACCTATAACTTATGAACCGGGCAGTATGAATTTACCGGCATTACCGGCTATGTCGCCTAAACTTTATAAAGCAGTGACATTTGTAAAGAACTTAATGATTTCGGCCTTTCATTAGACTCAAGCATTAAATCAATATTTAGCAGAGGCGAATTTTCCAGCTGGAAAATTCGCCTCTGCTTTTTTGTACTATAATTAAATAATGTATCTAAATAATGAACTTAAAACTCAAATAAAAACCATCCTAGACAACGACGGGGTAATTGCATTTGTAACTGACACCGTTTGGGGGCTAGGTTGTTTGCCTACTTCTGAAAAAGCTGTTAAAAAAATCTACGAAATTAAAAAACGCGAAGCGAAAAAGCCCTTAATATTGATGTCAAGTGAGATTGAGAATCTTTTGCCATACGTAAAACGATTAAACAAAAAAGCAAAAGAATTAATCGAAAAACATTTTCCGGGAGCATTGACTTTGGTTTTAGAAAAATCCCAAACTACCCCGGATTACACAACCTCAGGGTTTAACACCGTTGGAATAAGGGTGCCAAACAATCAGGTGTTCAAGGAAATTTGCGAAGCTGCAACAGGTCATGTGCTTGCCACAACCAGTGCAAATTTATCCCACCAGCCTTCCGCCGTAACTTATAAACAGACTAACGAATATATGGCTGACAAGGCTGATTTGATAATTCAAGATTTTGGACAGCAAGCTCAGGGGCTAGAATCAACCGTTGCATTGGTTTTAGAAGATGAAATCAAAATTCTCCGTCAAGGTGCAATTGTATTGTAAACAATTATTAAGCAGCTAGCAAATTAAATTATTCAGAGGATTTATACCATCATGCGGTTGTTTAAACACGAAGACAATTGTATAATAATAACTGGTTCAGTTATTTAAAAAAACACGAGCAGAGAAACACGAAACAAAAACACGAAAAGAGAGAAAATGGTAGACAATCGTTCAGCGGGACACTTTGGAATTGGTGGTGCTTTTAATTTTAGAGGCGGCGACATTTCTGGCACCGCTGCAAAAATGCAAGATGATAAAATGGGTAGCAACGAATATTTTGCACAAGGTGAGAAAGAAGACGAGCAAAATCAAAACGAGCAGCCCTATGTGGATAGAAGTGCCCAACTCAGGGCGACTTTGAACTCTCTTGCAATGATGAATGTTGCGAGTGTTTTGAACTCCAAAAAACGTCTGAGCTTTTTAGAGGAAAAAAATGAAAGTGACGAAAACGATAAAGATAACAGGGACGAAAATTCTGATAAAAATCTTGATAGAGATGACGACGAAAATGAAGAATTTTTAGATGACTTTGACGAAAATGAAATCGAAGATAACGAATATTTTTAAAAAAAGAGGTTATGCCTCTTTTTTTGTGTCCAAATTAACAAGCCGAAAAATCGGGTTTTAACCACTTGGGAAACGGTCGCCTATTGTAAAAAAAATTTATCATGATAAAATCAATTTGAAAGTTATTAATAAAAGTGAGGGAAAAACGTGAGCTGTAAATTACTAGACAAAAAAACAACTACAAAAGTTATTCAAGAAGCACTAAAAGTACTAAATAAAAAACATCTTGCACTAATTGTCCACGGAAGCAGCTTTCCATCACTTTCCGAAGAAGATACAGGGTTTGGAACTATAAATTCGACAGCCGGTAAAAAAATTATCGATTTTGCAACAGGAATATTCAACGCCATTCAACTTGGACCTGCTGGAAAAACCAAAGGTTGCGATTCTTCACCTTACACTGGAACAATTTTTTCAAGCAACCCCCTTTTTATCGATTTAAAACAGCTTACAACAAAAGAATGGGAACACATTTTATCAAAAGAAACTTACAATGAAATAGTAGAAAACAATCCGAACAGAGACACAGGAAAAACAGCCTATTCATACATTTTTAAAGTCCAACAAACGGCATTAAAAGAAGCTTATGAAAACTTTAAAACTGCAGGATTAAAAGGACTTAAAAAAGCATTCGGCAAATATAAAAGAGAAAATAGTTCTTGGTTAGAAAAAGATGCTTTATACGAAGCCCTGTCTATAGAAAACCAAAATGATTACTGGCCTCTTTGGCAATCTGAAACTGATAAATCCATCTTTAATCCTGAATCAATTGAGCAAAAAATGGAATTTGCAAAACGCATAAATGAAATTGAAACAAAATACGCAGACGAAATTGAATTTTACGCATTTTGCCAATTTTTATCACACGTCCAAGGCGAAGCCACAAAAGAATATGCACTGTCAAAAGGCATTAAAATGATAGCGGACAGACAAGTTGCTTTCTCAGACAGGGACTGTTGGGCGTATCAATCATTATTCCTAGATGGTTGGTTCCTCGGTTGCCCTCCGGATTATTTTTCACAAGACGGCCAAGCTTGGGGTTTTCCAATTATTGATCCTGAAAAACTTTACAGAAAAGACGGCTCGCTTGATGAAGGCGGAATCTTAATGAAAGCATTATTCAAAAAAATGTTTAAAGAAAATCCAGGCGGAGTGAGAATTGACCACATTGTAGGTCTTATCGACCCTTGGGTATACAAAGTCGGCCGCAAACCAAAAGTTGAAGAAGGAGCAGGACGCTTATATTCTTCACCTGAGCACCATGAATTATCAAAATATGCGATAGCAACGCTAGACGATCTAGACTACAGTCTAGAACCAGATAAGGAAAAAAGAGTTAAAGCCTTAACAGACAAACAGGTCAAACTTTACGGGAGATTAATTGAAAAAATAGTTATCGCGGCTGCCCAGGAAGAAGGTTTGAACAAGGATGCAATTGTATGCGAAGACCTCGGTACGGTAACAACCCCTGTTGAAGCAGTTATGAAGGAATACGACCTTCAGGGGATGAGACTAACTCAATTTGTCGTTCCTGAAAAACCTGATCATCCTTACCGTTGCTGCAACATAGAGGCAAGATCTTGGGCAATGGTAGGCACTCACGACAATGAACCGATTGCAATGTGGGCAGAAGCACAGTTAAATACCCATGAAGGGTATTTGCATGCAAAAAATCTTGCAGAGGACTTATTCCCTGAAGAAACTGACAAAGATGCCATTATAACAAAACTGACAAGCGATTTTGAGTTTTTAACCCAAACAAAACTTGTCGAACTCTTTGCGAGCGATGCACAAAATATACAGCTATTTTTTACCGATTACTTCGGAATAAACGAAGTATACAATCGTCCTGGAACATCCGGCGACGAAAACTGGAGTCTTAGAATTCCAAACGATTTTGAAGAAGTATTCTGTAAGAATCTAAAATCTAGAAAAGCACTTAATTTACCATTAACTTTAATGTTGGCAATAAAAGCCCATGGAAGCGAATTCGCTAATAAACATAGAAAATTAATAGAAAAATTAAAAGAACTTCAAAATTAATTTGAAAGCGAAAGAGTAAATGAAAAAAACACTTATTTTACTCGCTATATTGATTTCAACGGCCACCTATACAATAGGAGCTGAACTTAATACTGACGCCATATTGCAGTACAACCAAGGAATAGATTTCTATAAGACCGGGCAGTACGATGAGGCAATAGGCTCATTTAAAAGTGCAATAAATTTAGATCCAAACTACATAGATGCATACTACAATTTGGGGTTAGTTTTGGAATATTTACAGCAATATGATGCAGCCTTAGCCGTATTCAAGCAAATAATAGTAAGAAAGCCTGATGATTACGATTCAGTTTATAAAGCTGCTTGGATTAGTGCCCAGCTTGGAGAATATCAAAAAGCAAAAACATATTTAAGCATTATCCCTCTAAATTCCAAAAGAGGCAAAGATGCTCAAGAATTAGCAAGACAGCTTAATTTAACCATAGCAATGGTGCCTAAAGAAACTGTTAAATTAAAAACTCCGCCAACCGACAAAGCTAACGACATATATCAAAACATCACCAGCCCGACGGGAATTACTTCAGACAAAGCCGGAAATCTTTATGTGGCAGGGTTTGTCGACAATATGATAACAAAAATTACTCCAAATGGTGAAAAGATAATTTTTGTCAAAGATCCAAAAATAAACGGCCCTATCGGACTTGCCAGCGATGAAGCTGGAAATATTTATATAGCAAACTACAATAAAAACAATGTTTTAAAGGTTTCCGCAATGGGTGAAATTTCCGTATTAATAGGCAATGTTAAAAAGCCATATTGCCTATACATTCAGGAAAATACTCTTTTTGTATCCTGCCAAGGCACCAGCTCGGTTCTACGCTACAATTTAAAAGATTAATAAATCTTTATCGGTGCGTGGGACGCACCCTACAATTAGCACGAACTTGTTGAGCAAGCAAAGCAGGTTGTGGATGTACATTTCATGTGAATTTTGGATAAAATCTAACGCCATTTCCGCACCGTCATGAGGCGGTGTATAATATTAATATTGAGTAACATGGTGCAGTGGTGACCGCACCCTACACACTATATCTACAATTACTACGCTATAGTTTGCACGATTGATAAATTATCCAAAATTTTACCCACAGCGAAAGATTTGTTAAGTGTGTAAAAATGAAGTCCTGGAACTTCTGCTTCAATAAGCTGTTGACATTGAGAAGTAGCAAAATCTATTCCTACTTTTATAATATCTCCATGGCTGTCTTTATATTTTTCCAAATCATTTCTGAATTTACTGGGCACGACAACTCTAGCCATTGACAACATTTTATCCAACTGACTGTAGCTGGTTACAGGTAAAATTCCTGGAATAATTGGAACTTTTATTCTTGCACCTCTTACAAGTTCAACAAACCTGAAAAATTTATCATTATCAAAAACCATCTGAGTAAAAATAGCATCAGCTCCAGCGTCAACTTTTCTTTTCAGATTATCAATATCTAATCTAATATCTTCACAATCCATATGACATTCAGGATAACCTGCAACGCCTATCGACAAGTTGGTTTCGAATCTTATAAAATCTACAAGCTCATTTGCATAATGAAAATCAGAATCGCCTGCTTCAACTCCTTCAGGAATATCACCTCTAAGTGCAAGAATACTTTTAATACCCAATGCTTCAATTTTAACCAAATAATCTTTGATTTTTTCTTTACTTGCACAAACGCAAGTAAAATGGGGCATAACAGTAAGTCCCAAATCACGTTTTAACTGTTTTATAAGCCCTAAAGAATTAATTTGAGTTGTACCTCCAGCACCATAAGTTAGAGAAATAAAGGCAGGATGGTATTTTTTTAAAACAGCTAATTGTTCTAAAAGCTTCTTAAATTTCTCACCCAAATCCTCACCTTTAGGAGGAAAAATCTCAAAAGAAATAATGGGCATTTTTTGTCCGTTGTCCTTAATTTGATTATTTGAATAAAGCTCTTTAAGGTTCATAAAATAATTTTAGCATAATATTTACTTTACTGCAATTATGCAGTCATAAATTTTATCAATTTTATCTTTCATGTCCGAAACTTGCTCTTTTAGGTCAACAACACTATTAAGAGTAGCAAATTTTTTCTCAGCATCTTCCAAAATTTCTCTATGTTTTTTTTCTAACTGCTCCGGTGTAACAATAATTCTCTGCTGGATTAAAAAAACCATAATCGCAATGATTACGGGGGAGTAATGTAATAAATCGCCCATGTTGTTCGTCCTTTTTTATTTATATCATTTTTTATATTTTATGCTATAGGTTGAAGGTTTGCCTTTTGCCTTTTGCTTTTTGCACGTTAAATGCTTATCGGCCAGTAATACTCTACAAGATAAGATGCCGCGTCCATAGGATGTCCTAAAAATTTTAACTCTTTAGCACTTTTTATTTGATGATAAGATGGCAAGTCAATTCTTGATGAACCTTCTTTGTACCTTAAGTTATAAATGTTATACAATAATTTTTCGCATTTTTTATCGACAAAAAGCCTGTTTTCACCATCTGCTGAACGGACTTTGGAATTAAATGCCATAATTCTATTTTTAATAGGCGGATTAAAACCTTTTATATGAATTTCAACATCCTCATAGCCAAATTTTTCTAACTTCTTTTTAATAATAACGTAATTGGTGAATTCACTGGTACAACTTCTGTTGTCGCCAGAAGCATCGCCGTTTATTATAATTTTAGCCTTATGGCTCGGATACCTGTGACAAAATTCATCACAAGCCTTGGCCGTTGTTGTGTTTTCTAAAACCACTTCATCAAAGAAAAATACTTTGTCCTCTGTCCTGTGTGCCAAAACCCAAGCCATCGGGTCAACGTTAAAGTCACACGTTATGTGCAAATCCATATCTTGCTGGTACTGGATTTCTTTTATATTTTCGTGGGTAAAATCCTTTATAATTAACCCTTTATCGTATTCGCCGTTTTGAGCCATAACAAAAATCCGATAATATTCTTCATCATACAGCTTTTTTAACTCATCACAAAAGCCTTCGGGCAAATAAATATTTTCCGTTGTAGGGGCAGAAATTAGTCGATAATTTGGTTTATAATCTTCAATAAAAGTTTTGTAAATCCACCCTCTTTGAAATTCTGGATTTGTATGCCCGAAAATTCTATATGTAAAATCTTTCCAATCTTTTTTGACGGTTTGCCTCATTCTGCCTAAAATCATTTTAAACGTAGAATAAGGAATGTCAGACATTTCTTCAATTTCTACAAACCCTAAATTTAAAGATTTTAATTTGTTCGGTTCATCAAAATGTCTAAACAAAATCTCAGACCCGTTTTTAAAAACCAATTTTTGCAAGGAATTAGACCAAGTATAATCAATCTTTTCAACAAATTTTAAATTTTCCAAATGTTCAAAATAAGATTGAAGAGTTGTGTCTCGAACCAGAGTGTAAGTTTGAGCCCCGACAAGTCCCCTTATTCCTGGGAATTTCAAACACAACAAAATACCCAGCAAAGATCCTGCAAAAGTTTTTCCTGAACCAAATCCACCTTGATAAACCGCAACATCTAAACTATAATCGTGCGGAATTTCCAAAAATTCCCTCTGTGCCTTTAATAATTTATATTCCATTTTCTCCTGTCTCGCCCCAAGCATGCTTATATAAAAAAGGGGCCGCAGGCAAAGCCTGCGGCCCCTCCGTAAAGATAGAATTCTACCTTTACTACTCTTAAAATTTATCCTAATTTCTTATTGAGAATTGGGATAAAACGTATTTTGCTCTATCAAGAAATTATTGGCATTTTCGATTCCGTACTGTTCCAATGCGAACTTAAAGCACTCAATCCAATTAATACTCTGCATCATCGTTGGCACTTCAGCAAAACTGCGTATGACATTAAACATTTCCTGTGAACGCATTTTTCTGTCCATTGTGGCTTTTCTATCACCGTATCGATAGACATAATCCGCATTTCTGATTCCATCATCAATTTCAATAAAGACAGTTTTACCATGATCACTTATGCTTATAAGTTCTTGCCCTAATTTAAAGTTAGCAATAATTTCGGCCGTTTTTTCAACCATAGGAACTATTAATTTTCTGTTGACAGCATCAAGCAGCATATTCAACCTAACGGCTTGTCCGCTGGCTGAGTAATTTAGTTCCGTTGCCGTTCTTTGATCTGATTGAAGATCACCGGACATATTCTTAAAAATCCCAGTCGCACTTTCTATTGTTGATTTGAAATAATTAAGAAAATCCCAACCATGGAGTGCTTTTTCAAAATTTAAAGGAGTCGGTGCCGTCGGCATTAACGCTGAATCATACTCAATTATCTTCCCAGGTTTAACTATTTGCTCACCTTTAAAACACCCTTTAGGTGCCAGATAAGGGGGATTCATCATCAATGCAAGTGCGTCTATTTGTTTATTTAAAATAGTTGAAGAAATAGAATTTAAAATCAGAGCCACTCTTAAAGGAGAAATACCTCTTCCTGTATCCGGACTTTCAATTACATTCGCGTGAATAAACGGGTTTATAATAAAAGGATTTGCCTCAAAACGAATTATTTCTTTGCGTGCAGCAACAACAATCAACCAATTTTTAAGAGTTTCCCCCGAACTAAGCTCTATGTCGCCCCAATATTCTAAAATTTCCACGCGATTATCATTGACAGATTTATCAGTTTCTTTTCTATTTTTATTTGCAACCAACCCTTTTAATGTCGCAATTTTTTCAGTTGTCAAAAGATGGTTTGCCTTATTTGCACTCAGCTCCTCGACATCCAAATAGGTTCTATATATTTTTGCACATGAATCCCAATTATTTCGTCTTTCATTGTCAAAAACGAAATCCTCAGGCTTAATGTGTTTAACCTTGGCGTTGTCATAAACTAGCTTACTTTCAACGACAAAACCATCATCAGATGGCGACATTAATTGTTCTTCAATACTTTGTGCACGCCTTACAGTTTTAATTTTTGTTTCCCAGCCGATAAACAAAGTACTTTCGCCTGTTTCTACAATACTATCAACAACTTTTTCCAACTCATCTTCCAATTTCATTTGCTCAAATGTGTTTACCAACATTGCTTTTTGTCTGTTTGCAAAAGCTTGAGTCTGAGGATTCGTACCTGAAACATCAAACATAGCGTCAGGATGGGAATATAAATTTTCGCTGATATGTGATTTAAGTGTTTGTGCCAGCTCATAAATATCGGGAAGTTCAATTTTTGTATCCCAGCCATTAATTTGGGGGATTTGGTTGTTATAAATAGTATCTCTAACCAAACTGATATCATCAAGCTGACTTCTTCTATTATCCTCTAAGTCATCATAGACTTGAGGAATTTTTTGGAGAAGACATGTCTCTTCATCCGCTTTTAATGTAGTCGTCAAATCTTCCTTCGTTTTTTCAAATTTCAATTTTTCACCTCAACACGAAATTATTTCAACTTCGCCTTTCTAATTTATTTTTTGCTCTACTAATTTATATTTTTACAGGCTTACTAGATTTACTACGGTCTTCTAATTATTGAGAATACTTCTATATCCTGTAATTGGCCATTTTTAAGTGTTTCGGCCTTTAATACTGCCTCTTTTTTAAACCCTGAACGTTTTAAAAGAGCTTTTACCTTAAAATTCTGAGAGAAAATATGAGCCTTAAGCTTTTTTAGTTTATACTTTTTAAAGATGTATTTGATGAACTTCTTTGCACATATTTTAGTATAAATTCCCCAATATATGGGGTTAAAGCAGGTAGTGATTTCTGCACTATGAAAATCATTCATTGCACCAGTCCAATTGTCTAAAAAGACAAAACCGGCAAGTTTATCGTTTTTCTTGTTTATAACAGCCCAAAAATAAGGGGTTGTTCTTTCAACCAAATCCAAGACAGCATCTATTGAACTCTTTTTGTCAGAAAGAAAATAATCATCATTTAAATACCTTGAAAACCTCTCGTACAAAGATATAATCTGCGGTAAATATTGAAGATTTTTGAAATCCATTTTTCTTTTATTTATTATTATTTTAATAAATTTACTCATAACCTCTTGACTTTTTCTTAATAAACCTATACAATTGTCACAATGAAAGGACGGTATTTATATGAACAATGATGAAATTCTGTTTCAGCAATACAAACTATATACAGAACAAAAAGAACGGTTTGTTGATAGAAGCTTCCATACCAATAAATTTTATTTAATTTTAATTTTGGTTCTGATTTTCGTGATGTACATCATGAAAAATTTTTCTTTTGGTTATGGATTATCAGCCACTCTAATATTTAGTATCGCCGGTATGGCCATTTGTATTTTATGGTGGATAAACATGGATTCATATAATTTTTTGATAAAAGTAAAATTATCAAAAGTTATTGAAGAAATTGAAACCCAACTTCCGGTAAAACCTTATACTCAAGAATTTATTGCGATAAAAGACTTGAGAAAGAATAAAAGAATGTTCTTGTTTGCTGATATGCAAAAAACACTTGCAGTAAGTGCATTACTACTGTTTTTTGTGTTAATGGTTAACGAACTTATACCATTACTTATAAAATAATTAATGCTAAAGTGAAGGCTAGCGGTCGGGGGACCGCTTTTTTTTGCCTTCTTTTTCCGAAAACTTGTTTTTCGTGAAAAATGGCGTCACGGAACACTATAAGTGTCCGTTTTTCTGACCACAATCTACAATAGTGACACGGGTTTTACAAGAGCGGAGTTGAGCAACGCGAACGAGCTCGTCCCAGTGAGCAATATTGTGAAGCGTAATATTTGCACAGCAAATATAAAGCGGAACGGTATATTGCGAACTGCCAATAATCCAAGGCAGCCTTCTTTCCAAGGCGAAAACCACGCTTTTCGCCTTGGAATTGTGTAACCAATCGATAGCGACCCTGAAATAAATTCAGGACAGGCTCCAGAGTTTTGTAAAAACTCCACAGGAGCGAAGCCTTCTTTTCAGCTTGCTAAATCTCAATGCTCTCAAACTTCACATAAGCATCTTCGGTGGAAAACGCATCCATTAGCCCGACTCTCATCTTATCCCTAATAGAAGTTTGTAAGCCAATCAAGGCCTCAGCTTGCATTCCGTTTAAAAAAGTTTCTGATTTGTTAATACGATTAAACATCCTAAAAACTGATTTGTTGCTGAAAATCAAATATTGTGGAACCTTTGAAATATCTTTTATTGTTGTTTTTAAAGGTTGTTGCCTAGCTTTATCATATTCTTGCTTAATCTCTTCTTCCATCTTGATTTTTATTAGTTCGTCCAGTGAAGAATGGCTTAAAAGCCTTTCTTCCATGTCTTTTTCAACTTTTTTCATTATTATCCCTTTCATTTCTAATCTTTAAACTAAATTTTATCTTCGTCTAGATTATTTATTGTTATTATTTTTGTTTCAGAATTTTCAGCATCATCGTTTTTGTTGCTAAACCCAAGATGCTTACATAAATATTCTAATGCCCTTAGGCCAACTGTTGCATCTCTGAGTTTCTTTTTTCCTGTATATCCGCCGTCTTTATCTAAAATATCTTCCTCTTCCAAAGAAAATTCAGCTATCTCTAATAATTTTTGAACAACATATCCTTTGTGGACTCTCAGTGAAGAAAGATGACATTTAAGCTGGGATTTTATCTCATTTATTACGAAATTATTAGATAATAAACTATCTGCAATTTCCTTCAAGTCTTTAGATTTATATCCTGCATTTTTGGCCGAGAGTTCAGCATTAAGGGTTTTTATGTATTCTGAAACAAACTCTTTTTGTTGGTGTGTTAATTTATTCATTTTTACATTTCTTATTATTATTGTGTTTTTTTTAAAAAAATTATATAATATACATGCTATTTATATTTCGGCTAGTGTAAAATCTTAACAGGGAGGATGGAAAAGAATTAACTAATCATTTTGGATATGTCTTAATAATTTATTTTATACGACCTTTCCATCTTGATTAAGATTTTCTAAACTCCTTGTTTTTTATTATTTAGACTATTAACAAGCCTTTTAATAACGAAATAAATTTATTTGTGGTGCATCCAAAGCATTAGTACCTATTTTTGAACGCAAATTAGCAATCGCATCTTTATACATCCCAAACCAATAACTAAACTTACTATTTTCAGGATTTGCCTTCAATCGCATACAGGTACCGTAAACTAAAATTGGCTCAACAAAAGGGATTGGAACAACAGAAGCATCTGTTTCAGCGTCCATTTGTGCAATATCTTCGCCATTTTGATTTTGTGCAAATTTATTTGTATAATAAATCACTTCGATGGTTTTATCCTGATTAAAAATAGGGACGAGGAGTTTATCATTGAAAGAGGTATATGTATTAGACGGTTGGTTGTTTAGTAAAAACTTTTCAAAATCACTGTAGTATTCATACTTGACACCATCTATGAATATAGCATGAATTCTACCCGGAACAGAATTTATAATTTCGCCTGTATTTTTGGGCAAATCAATTTGAACTTTCCTAAGCAGAAAACTCCAATTGTCAAAACTACACACTTCTGCATTTATAATATTTAATATATTTTTAATTTTCTCATGGTCATTTTTTGTTAATTCTACGAATGTTCGGCATTTTTTGTAATTCAGTTCAACCAAACATTTGTTTATCAAATCAAAGTAATTCATTATATCTCCTTTTATTAAGCAAAAAGCTAAAAGCAAAAAGCTAAAAGTTTTTGAACACCTTTTGCCCTTTGCCTTTTGCCTTTTACCTTATCGTATAAGCCCTTTTTTAAGCTGATCCATAATCAGGGGCTCATATTTTGCAAATTCTGCACCACTCATTTTGCCGATTTGCTCACGTGTAAAAGTTCTTGAAGAATTTTTATCCTGAAAACCGGAATTTTGGGCATTAGCCGTCAATTTCTGTTTTGCAGCTTCATTTGAATTATTCAAGTTCTTTTCATAAGCTTCTTTTTTTAAATATCTATCAATGGCTTTTTTTTCTACGTTTTCTACCATTGACGATATTTTTTTAAGTTCATCTTTTCCAATAATTACATCGTCAGACTTAAGATAATCCAAAACTTCTTTTCTTCCATCGGAATTAAAAAAATCAGGTTTTTCTTTCTGGAATTCATTAAACACTACTGTTTTGTCAAAATTTCCATTTTTAGATACGGGAGGAGAACTTTGTTGAACCAACTCGCTTTGTACTACAGTATCAAACGCCTTTTTGAGTACCTGTTGTTTTAAATTTTGTCCTTGCAACGAATTGATTAAACCCAGTTGCATCAGATTTTGAATTTTGGCAAAATCTTGTGCAACTATATTTTCTACCTGGATTTTTTTTTGAGAGTTTTCAAAATCTTTGTTGGGATTAAGTTGTACCTCTTTTTTTAAATCTCTGTCCTGCATAAACTTTTCTTGAGAACCCGGGATTATAGGCTGATTATCAGTCGATTTCTCTGACTTAATATCGAGTTTTTCAAGAACTTTGTTGTAAGTGTCTAGGTCATCCTCTTTAATTTTGAATTTTTCAGTTGATTCTGTCGGAACCTCGAGAGTTTTTTGCTCTTCCTTTGCCCCTTCTGACAACAGTAATTCTTGGCCATCAGCGTTAGCTGAACTTTCATTATCTTGAAGTTGGCTCATTTAAGCCTCCACATTTTTCATATCATTCATGTATTTAACTGCCTTTTCTATTGCTTCATCAATGAATTTTGACAACAAAATAACAACTATATTTTTTACCGGTGGTAAAATAGGTAACATAGAAATTACATATTCTATGGCCAAATTTTTCTTTTCCTGTCCACTAGAAGTATCAAGTGATTGCTCAGCCATGTTAACAGCCGAAAATGCAAGTTCGGATATAGTAGCTTTTAAATTTTTAAACATAATCTTTCCTTTCTTGAAAATGAAAAGTGAAAAGTGAGAAGTGAAAAGGACAAATCCTTTCACTCTCACTCTTCACTCATTCGTCTTGGATTATTCGCCGTTAAACGAGTTTCAAAGTCACGCACTACTGCGTGCCATTTCACTCTCTGGCGAAAATCCGCTAAACGGCAGTAATAATCATTTTAGCCAAAGATTTTGGCTGAACTGTTTTTGCACCGTACAAATATAACCCTCTAACCAAGTCAGAGAAACTATCTTTGTCTCTTAAGCTTTCAACTTTTGATAATTGAGAAGCAAAAGTAATAGCTTCATTTGTTCCCGCCAGTACATAGAATTTTCCAGCTACAGCTGACAAATTTGTGCTGACTAAAACATCCATGCCTGCAATTCTACCGATTGCACCTTCTCTGAGCGTTTCATCAGCAACATTGTGAGCACTGATAAACTCAGGACTTTGTAATAAGTAAGATTCGATACTCGGGTTAATAACAACCCAAGGTTTTTGATTGTTAGAAACAGCATCAGCATTTTTGAGTTTTAGAGCAAGTGAAACAAAGTGTTCATAAATAGTTGTCTTGTCTAAAGTAATTGCTGCAAGCTCAGTTCCAACAACATTATCAGCATCAGCATAGGCTTGTTGGGATAAGAGATAAGAGTCTTGGACTTGTTCTATCGCTTTCTTAGCGTTTTGCAAATGTGCATCCATAATGCTTTGATTTGCCTGTGCTTGACCCACATCATTAATTTTGAATGCAAAGAATTTCTTTTGATCAATAACCAAATCAGCTGAATCAGGTGATAATTCACTATAAGTAATGGCCGAAGAACTAACAGTAGAAATAATAACCTCTGCTGGAGAAATAATTTTTACGCTGTCGCCTTGATTTTTAATTTCGCCTTCGTAATTTCTATTTACACACTGAAGCATAACACAATTTTTTGCCAACATTGTATTTAATTTTTGACTCCAGATTTCCGGAATAAACGCAGAATATGCGTTAGATGTTTGTTCGCTCATTTTTTCTTCCTTTCGTTTTTAAATGTGCATATTATATAAATGGTACAGAATATCATTCTGAGACTGATGCACAAGCCAAAAAATCTAATTTTTTTTATTTATTTTGGTGTGCTACGTCTCCCACGTCCAGTGTCGTAAAAGACAGCCGACTACCCGTAGCCTGGCATTTTGCTCACATCCGAAAATCGGCCGCTGCAAAGTGGGAAAATCGGATTTTCGAAACTTTGCAGCGGTTTTACTCGTCCACATAAATTTCTTTAAACTCTAATCCTATAATTGCGGCACTTTTTTCTGAGGATGAACCTTCGACACATAATTGAACCGAATAATTCGATTCTGAAATCTCAGCTTTATAAGTAGCGTCTGCACTTACCGCCCACATGGAAGAATCCGTTTCTCCATCCCAATAAAAGTTTTGTTCAACTTCTACATTTTCCGAATGCCAGCATAAATTATCATAATTAGTCGAATATACTAATTCCACGTCATCTTGGTACTCGCTATCATAATTTTTGTAGACCGAAAAATGAAAATTATTATCATAACTTTCATCCAAGACAAAATAAAATTCATCAATTGTCTTTCTTACATTCGACTCTCCAGCAGTAAGAAAAGGAGACTTCCACATAAAATCTATCGGCTCACCGTTAAAAGTCGATCCAAAATCTTCCTTAAAGACATTTCCATAACTATCTGCTGTTACAATATCTTCATCAAAGATGCAGGCTTCTACAATATTTTGAGGCAAAACTCTTTTAAACCAAGCTTTATTCACGTAGTCATGTATCCATATAGTATTAAAATATTGAACATCTTTATAAGGAATAAAATACCAAACTTGATTTTTACGCTCATAATGAAGTGCAATGACTTCATCAAATCGAGTTTTGTCAAAATTATCAAACTCTGATTTAATATTCAAAGTAATTTCTTGTCCCAGTTGTATTTGACTTAAATCCCCTACTTGTTCAAGTGAGAATATGCCTTGATTTAAGAAATATTGCTTATTATTGACGGTTACAACGGAACTAAATGAAGTTGTTCCTTTATCCGCAAAAGGAACTATGGCAAAGTCAGTTGTACTCGAACCTGTCAAAAGGTAAACCCTATGTTTTTTATAAATTGCCAAATAATCCTTATATGGTTTTAGGGCAATTATATCGTCGGTATCCGTGTGAAAATTGTTAATATATCCGGCATCATCAGGGGACGTAAAATCGTCATAGCGTCCTAATGCGGAAAAATAGATACTGGCGTCTTCAGCCACCCAGACCCTACCTTTGTGGACCGCAATCACATCGCTTTTAACAGCTTGTTCTTCTTCGTTTTTTAAATTACACTCTATAACATCAAAATCATTATTATTTTTTATAAAAAATGGCGTATCATCCTTGCTGGAAACAATTACCCCATTTAAAAAGTCAGCAAAATTTAAGCGACTTGAACCATTTATTGTTTTAGCTAATTCTTTTAACAATCCGTTTTTGGGGTTAAAAATAAATAATTTGCCGGTACTTGTGGCTATTATCAAATTATAAACCTTCGCGTATTTCATTTGATGCATAGCAATAATTTGCTCTGAATCAGGAAGACTGGTGAGCAAAACATTTCCTTTTTGCCTGATTATACCTTTGTTTTGTAGAATCTCCATATTTTTGGAATCTGACCAATATAATTTGTTTACATCCATTCCCAATTCTGTTTTGGTTGATGCCTTATTAATTCCACCTGATAAATCATAAAAAAAAGTTTTCATTTTCAGTTCCTCACTTTTAGTTTTAACCTTTTATTCATTTTCCATATACCATCTGATTTTGGAACGAATAAAACTGCCGACATCATCTTTGCTTATCCAAGGAAAAGGCGGCAAGAAAATAATGTCGATTTTTCCATTGCTTGTAGTTTTGGGGTTTTTCTGACCGAATTCATAATGAGTCATCACGTTATCGGCAGTTACGTTAATCTGATATTTACAAGCCAAATCGGCAGCTAACTTCATTGTTGCTTCAAACTGGGTTTTGGTAATAGGGAAATTGCCCTGATTGTTTTTATTGCGGAAATTTGCCATTGCACACATAGAAACACCAATAGAACCTGTGTTTCCGCCACCCGTATGAGCAGCATACATACCTGTTCTGCAAACCAAATTAGCTTCGGGCTTAAATTTGCCAAGGTGAATCTTTCCTAAACTATCCACCAAATAGTGATAACATTCTTTTTCATAAGAAGTTGGGACAGGCCCACCGGCTGTCCAATGTATAATTATTCTTCATTTTTCCTTTTTGTTGAGGTTAAATTTTATAACCTTTAATAATCCCTGTAAACTTATTATGCAAAACTCATATGACATTGCCTCATGTAATTGGCTACCGCATTTGTTCTGTTTCTTGCCCTCAATTTGATAACAATTCTCGCTACATGGGTTTGGACAGTCCTTGCTGAGATCTCCAAATTGCAGGCAATTTCTTTATCAGAATAACCCCAACTAATTAATTCAAGGATTTCCAACTCTCGTTTTGATAATTTCATCATTATCCCTTCTTGAAAAGATTTGTTTTTTCTTTTTTCTTTTTTCTTTTTTCTTTTTATACTTTTAATAACACGTTATAGCTAGTTAATCACAGTCTATATAATAAAACGACCGATTTGCCAATGTATTTTCTTTTTATTGTTACAACTTTAGACCTAACAAAAAAAACAGGGGAACTAAAATAATCCCCCCGTTTAGAGTAAGATAATTTCAAAAGCATTTGTGCTCTTGTTAGGATAGTATATGGTCTAAAGCTAATAATTCACTTTTTTCTGATGTCATATTTTTATTCTCAAATAGCCCTATCTTTAAGGTACTAAAATTAGAATAACACTTTTTCTTTATCCCAAATTCATTATAATTAAGATAAAATTTTGAATACGCCTTCACTCGGCAAAGCTCAGGTTCTTTCTTGTACAGAATAGAGGTCTGCAAATTTTGAAAAAATTTTCTTGCTTTCTCATTGATTTTTCTGCAAACAGAGATATTGTTATCAAAATCAATTCTTGTAAGTTGGGCAACTGTATGTCCGCAAACCGGACATTCTTCCAAATAATCAAGCTCGACTATTAAATAATTTTCATCAGGTGAGACTGCAAAACTAATCGACTTCCTCTTACCATTACAACAATGAATATATCCCAATTTTTCCTCTATTTCTACGTCCCTTCAGTGAATACTGAAAGACGACACAATACTCCCCGCATCTTGTAGCAAACAACTTTACCATCTAGGGTGTGAGTCTTAACTACCAGTTGTAAATTACTAAACTTATTTTTATTTATTTATAATTTACATTCTTATTATAAACCACTATTTAAAATTTAAAAGTCCGTAAAAACGCCTAGGACAGGTCGAGTACGTAATTTTACGGACAGCGTATTTCGGCAAGGGCGGAGTTGAGGCAAAGCCGAACGAGCCCGTCATAGTGAACAACCTTACGGAGAGGAGCTTTTTCGTCGGGAAAAGCGAAACGGAGATCTAAGGTTGTGAACTGCTGATAATCCAAGAAGCAGAAGTGAATCCTACTTAACGCACAACTCACAACACATTTGACATGCCTCAAAAACACCGGATGCTTTTAAGTTTTTTCTAAAACAACGGAAATTCGGCATGTTATAAACTTCTTTTAAACTCTTTTCAAGGACGTTACCTATTTTAAAAGACAAGCAAGGATAGACGTCACCCTGAGGATTTATCATCATGTTGGAAAAAGGGTAGAGACAAGGCTCGCAAATTTCTTTGATAGGTTTGTTTTCATCATAACTAAAGAATTTTTCTATTTTTTCCAATGGCCTTTTACCACCCTTGAACTTGGGAGCAAATCTTATTTGAACATTGGATTTTTTGCTCATTTCTTCAATTTCTCTATACACTTCTTTAAAGTGTTCCATATCAAAATAGAGGTTAATTGGATATTTTTGAGCATAAAATTCTTCTGAAAAACATTCTCGTAAATTTGCATTTTGCTTTAAATCATTATTTCTCAAAAAAGAAATAGAGAGAAAATCAAAATTCATTTCACCACACAATTTATATAACTTGGGCAAATCATCGAGATTGTCTTCGAGGGCAATTGTTTTAATATCAACCATTGGATTTAATTTGCCTTTTTTAGCGTTTAAATTCTCAAGATTTGAAATTATTGTATCAAAAATCCCCTCCTGCCCTCTATTTTTATCGTGATTTTTGCCGTATCCATCTAAAGAAACCGACAATAACATCATTTTTGTTCTTATAAACGCATCTATAATTTCATCATTAATAAAAATTCCGTTGGTGACCACGTTCAATTTCCCAAAAGTTTTCTTTGCGGTTTTCTCCAAGATAGGAATAAAATCCTTTCTAATTAAAGGTTCACCCCCAACAAGAGTTACAAAAGAATAAAAAGGGATTTGCTCAATCACATCGAACCACTGTTGAGTAGTCAATTCCTGTTTATTTCTTGATTGGCCCAAATAACAATAAGGGCACTGAAGATTACAACGATAAGTCAATTCGAAAAAATATCTTAAAGGCATCAAAGCTTTGCCAGAGTTGGAATTATAAGACGGTAAAGCATATAAATTTCTAGAAATATCAAACAATTTTGAATAATCTAACCGCATTTAACCTCTCACGTCATTGCGAGGCATCGAAGCTTCTACTTTACAAAGGACCCCCACCGAAGCAATCTCCTTCAAATTTACACCTTGCAATTTTCTTAAATTATTACAAGCTAAACCGCTTTCAATCGACTCTTTTGCAAGCATCGCACCTTCAAAAATCGTAGAAGCAAACCCCGCCAAATAAATCATAGCCCCAGCATTCATCAAAATTATATTGAGCTTTGCACCCTTTGTTTCGACCCTAAAAATATCTTGGATAATTTGAGCGTTTAAAACATTGTTTCCACCTTGAACTTCTTTAATGTCAACCGCCTCAAATCCGAAATCCTCAGGAGAAATCTCAAAGTTGGAAATTTCGCCATTTTTAAGCTCCCAAACCGCGGTTTTTGAACAAATGCTAATTTCATCTAAATTTGGATTAAGTCCGTTGACTACCAGAGCACGGTCTGTACCGAGTTTTTTTAGTGCATAAACCATTTTCTCACACATTTCGAAAGATGAAACGCCTAATAATTGAGCATTTGGAAACGCTGGATTTATCAATGGCCCAAGGTAATTAAAAATTGTTTTAATCCCTATTTGCTGCCTAATAGGATTATTAACCCTAGCAAATTCATTAAAAAAAGGTGAATGAACGAACGCAATGCCGCATTCATCAAATTGTCTTTTTGCATCTTTCGGGGTCTTGGCTATATCAATATTTAAAGCCCCTAAAAAGTCGGTGCTTCCGCAGGCACTAGTTATTGCAGAATTCGTTTGTTTTAAGACATTCACACCACAAGCATTTGCCACAATGGCACTTGCGGTAGAAATATTAATTGATTTGGATAAATCCGCCCCTGTTCCACAACTGTCCACAACATATTTATCTATAAAAACCCTGTTTGAAAATTCCCTCATTGCAGAGGCAAAACCGAAAAATTCTTCTTTGCTAACTCCCTTTTGGGTAATTGCAACTAAAAAAGCACCAATTTGAGCGTCTGAAACTTCTCCTCTTGCTATCTTTTGAACACTTTCTTGTATTTCAAAAAAACTTAATTCTTCTTTTTCTGTTATTTTTTTAATTAGTCCCTTCACTCTTCACTTCTCACCTTTCACTCCTACATTATGCCACGAAAATATTCTTTTTTCCCAATTTATGCTAATATTATTTCATGGAAAAAGAGATTATGAAAATTAAAGTTTTACCCATGCAAAAAGCAGACGTGGATAGTGTAATGCTAATTGAAGAAAAGGCTTATGGAGAACATCATTGGTCTAAAGACTCTTTTTATGGTGAATTATCCAACGATTTAGCTCATTATTACAGTGCTTTTGATATGAACGAAAATCTTGTAGGTTACGCCGGGACTTGGCAAGTACTTGACGAAGCTCATATAACAACACTCGCTGTTGCACCCGAGTTTAAAAGAAAAAAGATCGGAGAAGCACTATTGATAAAGTCAATAAAAGACTGCTACAAAAACGAAATAAAATACGTAACCCTTGAAGTGCGTGTAAGTAACGATGCGGCAATAAAATTATATGAAAAATATGGATTTAAGTCTCTTGGCTCTAGAAAAGGATATTACCAAAATAATAATGAAGATGCCTTAATAATGTGGACAGAAAACATATTTTGGGATAAATTTAAATTAAAATATAATGAAAATATTGAAAAATTGAAAGAATATATTGATATAAAATGACTAAAAGTGACATAGTTCTTGGCGAAGAATGAGCCTTAGAAATATGTCATTGCGAGGAGCTCGACACGAGCGACGCGGCAAACCAAAAAAGGTAAAATTGATATAAAATGACTAAAAGAATCGCCACACAACTAAATACTTTTAAATATGAAAACCAATCTTTAAAATTAAACATAGGAACACTTGTTGTAATGGGACTTTGCTCTTTTTTAATAGTTATTGCAACATTTACTCAATTTGACTTCAATCACTTCATACTCCCATTTGACTGGTTTACATACATGGGTAAAAATTTTAAAGATCCAGCAGTTTACACTCACTTTTTGAAACATTATAGATACATCCCTCAAATTCCCACAATTATGTTTGTTACTGCACTTTTGGGAAGGAGATTTGGAATTACATCTGTTTTAATTTACATTTTAGTCGGACTTTTTCTGGCTCCAGTTTTTGCTCTAGGTGGTGGATTTGATTACGTCTTTGAATACGGCTTTGGCTACATTTTGGCCTATATTCCAGCAGTATTTTTTGCCGGTTCAATTGTAAAAAGCGGCTTAACTTACAGAAATATGGCACAAGCAACTCTTGTTGGGGTCTTAACGATACACATTTTTGGGATTTTGTATATGCTTTTTATGGCAACCCTCCAAGGGGAAAATTCAGCCCTAATACTGGGCTGGATGTCAGCTCAAAGCGGGGCAAAAATAATATATGACCTTCTGTTCGGATTTTTGGCAATGATTATTGCAAAATATACGAAAAAAGTCCTATGGTACGCAATCGGCTAAATAGTTTTATTGTTTAGTGGGATCAACTCCAAATAAACGTTTGTAAGACTCTCCAACTGAATCTCTGAATTTAACTGCTTCCGGAGACTGCATTTTGTCAAAATAACCTGTTGCTGTTATGTATTCTTGACGTGTGATTTTTCCGTCACGATCTAAATCCATTGCATCCATAAATGCTGCAAATTCCTTTTGATTGACTTTTTCACTTTTGTTCAAATCCATAAATATATTGGCATTTGAAGATGTCTTTTTTAATTTTTCTGCCGTTGCTGCATCAAATTTGCCATATTTGCCTTCTGCTTCGGCAAGATCATAGTTTTCTTCTTCTGTGGGGCTAATCTCCCCATCACCGTTAGCATCATAAATTTTTATCTCACTTGCTGCAACGTCTAAAGCTCTTTGTTTATGAACTTCACCAGCATTTGAGCCGCCAGCCATATCAAATGATTCAACGTCAAAACCAAAAATCGGCTCCCCTTTTGAATCAAGATCCTTTATTGAATCTGCACATGTATTTGCCCATTTATCAAAAGTCATACCGGCAGTAAAAACGCAATTTGGTTTTGAGGCTTGAGTTGAATTACTGGTAACATCTACAAAACTAGGGTTTTTAGTACTAGCTTGAGGAGTATCAGCTTTTGTTACTGAATCAACCATATAAATAATATCCTCTCGTGTTTTAATATATAAATATATAAAAACGTTAGAAGGAGACTAATTACGAAGACAGATAAAAAGTTTACAATACTTTAACTCTTCTAAAGAAGAAGCTTTTGCATTCAATCGGTTAAAACTATTAATTGCCAAAAAGAAGTTTGTGCATTTCTTTTAGCTCTGCTTTTGCACCGTCTTCAGGCAAAAGTGCACTTGCAGCCATATAGTCCTTCATCCTTATATTACCGTTAATATTACCAGAGCCTGCGGTTCCTTTAGGGTCATGGTTTTTATCAAAGTCTCCTAAAACAGTAGTCATTTCATCAGGATCAATTACCCCATTGTGATTTAAATCTATATTATCAAATGATTTTTTTTCAATTGCTTGATAAGCTGGGTCATTGAAATTCATAGTTCCATTAGGAAACGCTTTTTTATAATCTGCTTTTTCCTTTGCTTTATATTCGTTGAAATCGACAACGCCGTCTTTTTTACCGAATTTATCATAAAGTCCTATATAATCTTTTGCCACAGCTCCAACCTGCCCGTTGTATATTTTTTGAGCATTTTTTCCGCCGTTGTTATTTATATCATTTGCAAATTCAGGTCCAACTAACTCAAAATCTTTAACTGCTTCGCCTTTGCTGGCCTTTTGTGCATTAGTTATCATCCAATTATCCAGTTTTTCAGCCTTGCTTGGGGTTGCTGGTTTTTTATCTACAGTAGCCACTTTTGCAGGCTCTGTGCTAGCCTTTAATTTAACGCCCATATCAGCCAAAAGTGTGTTCATCTCAGCATCACTATAATTAACTGCACCTTTGTTAACTATCATATTTGTGGACCAGTTAGAACCGTTTCCGCCAGAAAAGATACTGCCTTTTGGGTCATTATTTTTTACTCTTGAATCATTTATACCTTGCAAATCATGGATTGTAGCATCCCATTGAGATTGACTAATATTAACGTCACCGTCAATTTTGCCTTCCTTTTTAAGCTTTTCAACATAAGCTTTAAGTCCTTGGGTTAAGCCTTGGCCGCTTGCGATGCTAACTGATTGTGCCATATGTAATTCCTCTTAATAATTTAATAAACTCTCGTGCAAAAATATATATAGTATATATAAAACAATTTAAGCAGAAAAATTGCTATTAAATAAAAAACATGTTAACTTAAATTAAAAAAAGAAGCTCGAATAAATTTATTCGGGCTTCTTA
>Ga0302271_10001221_pt1 | contig 25057 bp, 18 predicted proteins | sample III_Bog_N1_1_FD_198767 | JGI IMG/M metagenome (GOLD analysis project Ga0302271, IMG submission 198767) | Peat permafrost microbial communities from Stordalen Mire near Abisko, Sweden - III_Bog_N1_1 | ecosystem: Environmental > Terrestrial > Soil > Wetlands > Peat | place: Sweden: Abisko... | reverse complement strand
ATATTTTTATTGGCTATTTTAGTATTCTCAACTTTATTGTAGTTGGTAGTGTTCACAATACCAAGAATATTTTAAAGTTAAATGCATGATTAGTGCACAATCTAAATGGTCTCTCATATTTACGAAGCAATTGCAATTCTACTTGCTAAATGCAAACTTAAATCAATAGCACTTAATAGAGCCTCTAGGTCAGTATTCTTTTATCCTATTTATCTTTCTTTTTTTTGGTTCTTCGAATCTGATATCGAAGCATCTTCAGGTAGTGCTAATTACTTCACAATATCCAGAAGAATGAGGATTTTAACGCTACTTTGATTCGAAAATTATTCAAAATCAGCTAAAATAATTCCACTTGAAATAATTCTTAGAACCTTGATACGATTAAGTACTTCATCATTCATCTACAACTTCTTATTCCGCAAAGGCTGCTATTTACCTTAGTGCATCTACGTTTCTAAGACTCAGCATATCTTCTCTATTCATGAGACGTGTTTCTAAGTTACTGAGTTCTTTCTTGAAATTGGAGAAATTTATCGTTTCTACTACTCCTTCACAAGCAAATACGCATAAAGCAACACAACACTCCCGTACTTTCTCTTCTAAAGCGTTTAATACTATGCTTAGTTAAGGATCTAGACTTCGTTTGATACGTTCTTACAAGAACTTACAAAAAGGATCAATTTCTAGGTGGATTAATTAAGTACAATCATCTTCAGTTATTGATTAGTCAGACATGTCATACCGACTTAGAATCGATTTAGCAAGGGTTTTACACCCTTTTAGCCAAAACGAAACGAAATCATTTAATCCGCTTATGCATTTCACAAGTTTCTCTGTGACATCGTTTAAGAATTTCTCGAAAGGCTGTTTTTTGACTGATTCCCAGACTTATTTGATGTTTTTCAGGGACTTTTTAATTAAAAAAAAATAAACAATAATCAAAAAAATATAATAACAAAAGAATTTTGATAATGCTAAGTTCATCTACACCTTGAAGAAGTTGATCAAGATTAGTATCAAAAAAGGGAATTACATCATCTTAATTGAATTAAAACGAAAACGCAAGCGACTTGAAATTTTATATTACTTTTATTACTTTTTTTATCAATTTAGTTTTAGAGAAGTGAGTTAAACACTTTAAAAATCCTTGTTTATTTTTTCAATATTATTGTCAATTTGACACATCGTAAAAAAATATCAATCTTTTTGCTTTGATAACTAATTATTTTAATATTCTACGACCGTTCTCTCCAATGCTATTATTCCAGAGATTTAGATTTAAAGAAATGAGAGTAGCACACTTTGCAATTCCTTCTCCTAAATACTTTGCACCATATGCACCAATACTATTATCCCAGAGATTTAGATTTAAAGAAGTGAGAGTAGCGCACTTTGCAATTCCTTCTCCTAAATACTTTACACCATTGTCTCCAATATTATTACTCCTGAAATTTAGATTTAAAGAAGTGAGAGTAGTGCACTTTGCAATTCCTTCCACTAAATACTTTGCACCATTGCCTCCAATACTATTATTCCAGAGATCTAGATTTAAAAAAGTGAGAGTAACGCACTTTGCAATTTCTTCTGCGAAATTCTTTGCACCATTCTCTCCAATACTATTACAGCTGAGCTCTAGATTTAAAGAAGTGAGAGTAGCTCTCTTTGCAATTCCTTCTCCTAAATATTTTACACCTTTCTCTCCAATATTATTTCTCCTGAGATTTAGATTTAAAGAAGTGAGAGTAGCGCACTTTGCAATTCCTTCACCTAAATACTTTACACCTTTCTGTTCAATACTATTATCATAGAGATTTAGATTTAAAGAAGTGAGAGTAGCGCACTTTGCAATTCCTTCTCCTAAATACTTTACACCATTCTCTCCAATACTATTTTAGAGATTTAGATTTAAAGAAATGAGAGTAACGCACTTTGCAATTCCTCCTGCTAAATACTTTGCACCATTATCTCCAATAGTATTTCTGGTGAGATCTAGAATTAAAGAAGTGAGAGTAGCACACTTTGCAATTCTTTCTCCTAAATACTTTACACCATTCTTTCCAATATTATTATCATAGAGATTTAGATTTAAAGAAGTGAGAGTAGCGCACTTTGCAATTCCTTCCACTAAATACTTTGCACCATTCACACCAAAGGTATTATATCTGAGATTTAGATTTAAAGAAATCAGAGTAGCACACTTTGCAATTCCTTCTCCTAAATACTTTGCACCATTCTCTCCAATACTATTACCGCTGAGATCTAGATTTAAAGAAGTGAGAGTAACACACTTTGCAACTCCTTTTCCTAAATACTATACATCGTTGTCACCAATCTGATTCCAATGATTCTTTAAAAGAATAGAATCTACTAATTAATTAGGTGTTTATTGTAGTTTCTCCATCAGTTTTTATAGATTCTATGCGTTTATTGAAATCCTTTCAATAGATTCTGAGAATTTTTGAGTTTTCTTATGGATTGTATGAAACATTTGACCCATTGTATTCTTGTTAGATATTATTTTTAATTCTTTCCTTTTTTTATGTTTTTTCTTTTCAATTCTCAATTAAATATTTGAAATAGGTAATCCTTCACTGGGTTTCTTTTAAACATTTCCCACAGCTTGTGTAATTAAATAAGATTAACTTGAGTATTGGAATTGTGTCTACCAACTAAGGTTAATTTGTGGATTTTCAGTTAAAATAGATTCTTAAAAAGGAGGTTTTTACTTTTTCAAATAGATTTCAAGGAAAAATAACAAAATTTTTAAGGTAGAATGTCGCATAAGAATCTTCTAGAAGTTTAATCACAGAAGATCTTAATTATTTAATAAGTAAATGTGTAGCAATCAAGTTACAATTAGTTAAATGGATGTCTGAATCAAAACATTATGAATAATTTCTTTCCTTTTTTAGCATCCTTAGGAGATTTCTTATTTGATCAGTATTTTTCATTCAATGAACAGGCAGATTTGTTAACAAGAAAGAGAATATAAATATCAAAAAATTCAAAAACCTATTTTTTTCTCTTTCGCTAGATGTATTTGCATAAAATAATAAATCTTTTTTATGTTTATTTCCTTCAAATTATCCAAATCCAAACGCTAAATGATTATTAAATGACAATGTAGATGTGCTGTAACTTTTAATGTGAAAAGAGAGAGAGAGAAACTCTTTTCAAAAAATATTTCATCTTGCCTACAAATCTCTCCAAGTGATTAAAATTAAATAGCTTATTCCAAATTGGTTACAACACTTCAAAGCTGCAATTTAAATTAAGTTAAATTTTTAATATACAAACCCAACATTAAATTTGGGAGGAGATTTTTTTTATTTTTAAATCTTCATCATCTCCTCTTTCATCTTTAAAACTCTGGGCCTACGTTATAGAGCATCAAGCGCTTCAGTGCCGCTTGCAGAGACAGTCCTCCATGAATGAAATCGTAGATAGTAAAGGTAATTGGCATATCTATGTGATTCTTCTTAGCGAACCTGCATACTACATCTAATGTTGGGAGACCTTCGATGACACCAGCAGTGCTATCGACAATTTAATCTAATTATTCACCTTTTCCTAATCTATACCCGCAAGTGCGATTTCTTGATAGCTTACCAAAGCTTGTGAGCATCAAATCTCCGATTCCTGCTAGACCAAAGAACGTTTAACTCTGTGCACCATGAAGCTCTACAAAGAAAAACAGCAAAAAGATAACTTTTTAGGATAATACTCCTACCAGAAACACAACACTTATGGTGATAAAATAATTTGAATTCAATTTGATTACTTGCAAACTTTTGTATTTCTATTGTCCCTCGAACTACGAATGCAGTCGTCGTGTTGATTCCAAATCCACTACCTTAGATGATGCCTGCTCCGATTGCTAGGACATTCTTCAGTGCACCAGCGATTTCTACACCAATTACATCTTGATTTGTGTACACCTTAAATGACCCATGCGAAAGGCTATCTTGCACAGTAACTGCATCCTTGAGATTCTTCGAAGCCACGACGACAAGTGTCGGCATATTATTGAGAATTTCCTATGCGAAACTAGGTCCAGAGAGAACACAATATCTTAGTTTCCCTTGAAACATCTCTTCCACAGCTTACGAAACAAATGTCTCCGTTTCTACGAGCATCCCCTTTGAGCATGAAACAAACGGCACATCATACTCAATGAATTCTCTGTTTTCTCTCAAAATAACTAGTTGCTGCTGAGAAGGAATGCATGAGAGAATGAACGATGCGCCACTAACTACTTCCTTGAAACTCGATGAAGCTGAGATGTTTCCATTTAGTTCAAATTCAGAGAAGATATTTGGATTGCAACGTTTTGTGTTAATGTGCTAAGCAACTGCTGGATCTCTAGCATATATTTAGACTTTGTTGAATGGGTTAAAAGAAGCGACATGAGCTAAAGCAGTCCCGAATGCGCCATTTCCTAGAATTGCTACCTTAGTAATTCTATTCATTTTTTTATGAGTTTTTGGGTTAACTTTTTGATTATTATTTTTTTGTTTTTGTGGAAATTAAGGCAATGCTTTGATAAATTTAACTAAGTGTGCTTGCTGTGTTTTTAAATTATCGTTTAGAAGGAAGTCTTATTATGTAAACTCATAAGAGAGATCTCTTCACAAGAATAAGAGCTGAGACTGAACTGATGTGTTTAAGGGCTTTATAATTTTAAAAAGACAGCATTTCGTTGGTTCTACTTGTTTGAATTAGCTTGAGATTTAGTCCAGCAGCTTTTACTTATTTTTTTTAACAAAAGATCAAAAGATCCGTTCATTTTTTTTTCTCTCTAAAACTCAATACAAGATTGAATTCTTTTTTGTATCTAATTAAATAAAGAGCTAATATTTAGATTTTAGTTTAAAAAAGAATGAAATCAAATCATATTTATTAATTAATTAGTTCACTCTCAAAAAAAAAACATTTTATTATTGGCAAATTAAAAGCAACATTGCCCATAGCATCTCTAGCAAATAATTTCCTTTTCTGAAGGAGAATTCTCTCTTGTAGAGCTTATAAATTTTTCATAAATCCTTTTACTTCAAGCATGAACGTTCATCTAGCGATGTTCTCCATCGTTTAATCAAATAGTTTCTAAGGCGAACGAAAATATATCAAAATCATAAATGGTTCTACTTTTCAATAAAGAATCATCTCTTGGATCTTTTTTTCGAGAGAGTGAGATATATCTTTGGAATGAATATTGATTTAATTTTCTGTGATGCCCAAGAGAAGATTTTTGATTCATATTTCGATCACATTCTTTTTTCCTTGTAGAACAGATTGAACTGAAATAAAAATGAAGATATTTCAGATTGTTAAAATCTATTCAAAAGATCTCCCAAAAATCCATCTAGAACTATTACTATTTCTTTCTTCTCAGTGGCTTCTTTCCTCTAAGATTTTATGAAAGTTTAGTGAGCTCGAAAGAATGAACTCTCCTTATGAGGTTAGTTAGTTAAGTTCAAACTTAAACTTTAGATTCAAAGGTAAATATTATTAATAGAAAAAATTAGAAAAGCAAATATTTTACTTAACGAAAACTACAAAATGGTCCAAATATATTCTAACCCCACTTTCTGTTTCTTCCTTTGCGCTCTCCTCCTATGTTCATCTTTAAGTGCTACTTAATATCACTGCAATGATAAAAACAAACACGATACTTCACCTGTTCAAGTCTGTGGAATAGGTCTCACTGCAAGTAAGTTGCTTCCTCAATTTAAGTCCAGCTTCGATAATGTTTCAGAAGCCTGCTAAGAAAGGAGAATTTCATTTTTGGTTGAGGGATCCTGCATGCAATTCAAGCCTAACTCGGTTGTCTGCCCTCCTGATCCAGATGTAGATTGTTTCATTCCTTCAACTAAAGATGAAGTTTGTGCTTACTAATCTACTCAAGAAACCTGCATATAAAGTCCGTGCCGTGAAACAATATTTAATTACTGCAGTGCTTGCTTATTAGGTTATTTGTTTTATACATTCGGGCCATGTGAATGAAGTAAGTGTGTGTATGTGTGAGTATGTTTGATGAAGAAATATTATTATATATTATGATCCTGTAAATGAAATAAATGGATGAATTCATAAAATGAATAGATTATCCTAAACCTGAAGGATGTTCTCGGGAAGCAGATAACCGATTAGGAAGATTACTATTTTACATTATTCTTCTCGCTTTATTTGAAATCAAAAACAAACAATCAACGATTATTGTGATGACTTGAGACAATTAGTTACTCAGAAAATAAGGATTTTTGGTTGTTTTTGTTTTTCCTTATCAAAGAATTATTCAGACAAACAAGTTTTGATCTGTTTTTGATTTTCCCACTGCGAAAAAAATCCAAATTCTCTAACTTGAGCCAAATGCAGAAATCACAGGATATCTCTGCAGGTTAAGGCAACAACAACGCAGCGCTACCATGGAAAGAGATAGTTATCCCACCTGATGGAGATTGTGCATCTCCTACAAAGAAATCCATCCCGAATAGAAATAACCCACTCCTTCAAAATTAATTCAAAGATATGAGTAATTACTCCGCTATTCCAAATAACTTCAATCCAGCAGCACAACAGCCTACTAAGAACAGTACATTCTTCAAACCTGATTAAGCTGGACAAATTCAATAGTCACCGCTGCAGTAACCATAGCAATTGTAAGCTAACTAACTGATTCAGCAATTCTAACGGAAACAAACACAGCAAGTCAATCAGCAATAACCACAATAATCCTAAAATCAGTGGCAATATCTAATATAGCAACAGCAACAACAACAACAACAGTAACTTCAATATTTTCCACAACCAAATCAATAATAATTACAGCAGAGTCAGCAATAATTGTAGATTCCTTAGTTATTCCCTAACTAAAATGGTTCCTAGCTATCATCCAGCTAATTCGAGAAACAATAGAATCTCTCAGCATTAAGCTAGATAAAATACTAGCAAGGCAGCGAATTACTCTCAAATCGATAAAATCAGCTAGGTTCATTTGCTGGCTTCAACGGAAACAACAGCAAATTATCACAGGACTAGTTTCATCGAGGGATGGGTGCTAGCTAGAATGAAAATCCATAATTGCCGCAATACTATGGAAAAGTCAAGAAGAAAAGTAACCAAAAATACATAAAAATCTTTGGATTTATCACAACAACAAAAATTGTTTTTTTAGGTAAATTCTGGAAGGTCTACGAAGGGCAGGTGATATTCATTCACAACGGGTATTTCGGGATTATCAAAACCAAGTAGACTCAAAAGAAGAACTAATCCAACACGGGTGCAGTTCCTACACATTAGATGAACATCACCTGGAGATAATTTAAAGAAGATTTCGCTCAGGCGTTGTTTAGTTTTGTTAAAATAGATGATCTCAAAATCGATGTACCATTGTCTAATAAGGGCACGAAATTCAATTTTGACATTTTCTTTCCAACTACGAAACTAGTCAGCGACCAAAAGAACATTGAACTTTAGAATTATAATTAGCTTGAAGCAGATTTTCTATCAGAATCGCTAGGGAAGAATTAACTGTAAGATCATTTCACGAAAACATCTCAAAAAGTCACAACATGGCATTTTCAAGCTCATACGGATGCATAACTTGCGGAGATTGTAACAAAATTGAACTGCAACGAGTCTTGATCTACTTTTTGGTCATGTACTTTACACGATTATGATTTGCTATAATTTGTTAGAAACGTTGCATAGAAGAAACAAAAAACCCACCGAATCAGCAGGAAAACAAAGAAGCTGAAAGAAAAGTTCGAGAACTTGACAAGGAACTTAAAGAAAAGCAAGCTTAATATGAAAAAATCAAGGAAGAAGATTTAAAGCTTCTCGAGCAAGAACGAAGAAACATGGAAGAGTTAGAGCGGCTCAAGAAAGAACAAGACATCAAGGACTTTGAAGAACTCGAGAATAAAAAGCTTTTATTCGAATAAGAGCTCAAAGAACGATAAGAAAAGGAACTTATGCTGTAAAAATCAATAGGAAACGAATTCTTCTTAGGAATTTATTCTATTTTTGTTATTTTTTTCTTTCAAAAGCAAATTGATGAGAGAGAAAATAGCTGAGAAACTGTATGTAGCTTGGAACTTTTAGTTCATGCAGGGGATTGAGGACAGCATACATCAGCCGAAACATATATCCTAAGCTTTTCCAAAAGCAGCTAATCTATTGAAGATTTAAAATGAGTTTGTATCGGTTGCTAAAACGCTTATGGCTGATGCGATTTTTTTAAATTACGTTTTACCTTAATCGTTGGTGTTAAGTAGTGGTGATGAGGGGGATAACATGAATGTATCCTTATAGAGTTAGCAGTCATCTTCGTAGCAATTACTCAAATCAACTTCAAGTTAATCACCTTCTTAATCGATACAAAAGATAAATTAACTAAAAACTTCTGAAAAAGAAACCTAATTAAAACCTGTTAGCAATGAGATTCTATCTAACTTAGACCCAATTTTAGCGAAGTTATGCGCTTAGCCTGATCCATTTGTGCAAGTTTTCTATCGAGACTCCGTGTTGTTGAAGTTAATTACATTCAAGAAGATACACTTTAATAAAGCATAATCTCTAGCTAAAGTGTTTTAATAAGGTAAAAATAACATTGCTTTTTGATCAAATTTTATAATCGGTTGATAACAGTGTATTTTGTGTTTGTTTTTGCTTGTATTTTCTACTAAGAATTCTAGGATTACTGTTAGCTTGACGAAGATTGCCTAGAAATGTTGCGAAAAGATGAATATTTTATCTTACGATCACCTCAATGCTGCTTTCTGGAGCACTTAGGCTGTGTAGCGTTGTGTGTAGCTGTTGAGAAATTAGAGCTAGTGTCACTGAATTTAGACGATAAAATCCAATCGTTGCAATACGAGGAACAAATGAAACTGAAATCCGAACTCAATCCGATTTATCGAAAACATTAGTCAACAATTTCAAAAGATATGACATTGTCGATTGGGAAAAGCTAAAAAGAATAAACATAGACACAATAGCCAGAGAAAGGAAGCTTTTCTGCTCTACAGCAAGGATAAAACTAACAAAATTTAGCATAGGAACCATTGTTAAAACTACAAAAAACTTAAGAATAGATGTATTCGTTTGATGGATCTTAGTAATTCAAGTTACAAGACCCATAGTTAGAGCAATAGTAGTAATAGGGAGAGTAGAAATAATAAGAATAATAGTTAGATTAGCATTAGTTGTAGTAGAACGATTAAAAACAGCTGCAGCAGTAACAATAAACGCCATAAATGCAGCAATCTCAGCTTTTACCATAATAGGAACAATAGCAAAACGATCAAGAAAACAAATTAGAAGAAGGTGATAATGCTGAAGACGATGATGCGGTTTACAGTGATATGCTTGCAAAGATGATGGCTAACGAGTTTAAAGTGAGTATATCCGATTAATTAACGACAGAGAAACTCTATGAGATTTTCTAAAATGAAGAGCTATTAGAAGGGAAGAGTAACTTTTAAAATCCAGGGACTGCTTGTGCTCGAACTGGCGTTGAAAAACTGAATGTATATCAAGTCAAAAATAACAAAAGAGTCATTCTTAAAATACCTCCACAAGAAAAATAACAGCAAAAGGGGAAATCAGCAACTGTCCCACAGCAATCCATTAAATAAAACTTTATCGTGCATTTAGGTGATGAAGAGAACTATGAGAATTACAAGGCATTAAGTAGTCTCAACCATAGTAATATAGCAGTCAACTTAAAACATGCGAAAGTGTTATGGTTGCATTTATAACTAGATCATGATATTGACTAATTTGAGACTTCTTCTTTGTCTCTAAACAGCAATAACTACAATAATAATAGCACACCTTCCACTTTAGCTTCTTACAACCTTAGGACATTCCTCTGTGACGTGCAAGATCTCAAAGTAGCTCCCTTGGATTCATCAGAATTTCGAGCAAGTTTAAAGTAATACAATGTGAAATGCAGGGAGATGCCAAAACTGCTCGAAGAAGTTCCTAAATCTATGAGACTTCTCAAGGAGCATCTAGTCGTGTAGGTACTGAGTAGACTTATCAAAAAGGAATACCGAATGAGGGTTATGAAATGGATTGAGGAGTTCAAAAGAAATGTTCAAAATTTACCTCTAAAAAAAGCAAAACTTGAATAAGAAATTAAATCATCAGAAGAGAGCAATGCGAAGATTGAAGATGAGCTTCGTGGAATTGTAGCTTAGGAAAGGAAAAGAATGACTAAGTTACAGATATAAGATTAAGTCCCTGCAAATGACTAATCAAAAGAACCATAACTTGATGAAAACAAAAAAATAGAATTATAAAATAAATTGACAAATAACGCAATTGAGCTGCGTACTCTGCGTTAAGCGCTGTTCGTGCTGCAAACTGGATAAGCAACGAATAAATAAAATGCAGAAAAAACTAACCTAAATCGATTGAGCTTTTAGAATTCATTTTCACCTTCATCAACTCCTGGAAGTCGACCAGCATTACTCCAGCAATCGTTTTCGAGAAATACTCAAAACACACCAACGAGTATTTTCAAAAGATCATTAGCATTGACATAGCATTAGCAGGAACAACCTTCACTTTCACCTGTGAATTCTAATACAAATAATAATTCTGATATCTCCCTTTTCAATAACACAATTAACACTGAATAGTAAAACATTGCATAGACTCTCCACATAGATTTGCCTGTTGAATCTGCTGAGTCAAATTCTCAAATTGATCTACCTAGATTGATGTCTCTCCTTGATCTAACTAAGTAGAAATCTGCTTCTCCATCACGTCCTCGTCTTACTTTGCTGGACAAATCTAACTAATCTTACTCTCTTGATCTGAATCTCTAAGAACTCAAAGAACCAAATATGAAGAGTGTTCATATGAAATTTTCACTTTTTCTCTGTGAAAAAATAAAACTTTTTCTCATGGCGGTTTTCTTTGATAGTCCGTTAGAGTAAGAAGTAGACGACACTAATGATACGCCAGCGTCTAATAAGAACAATACTGCACCTTAATCATCTAAATCATCTAGTGTTTCCCTTTGGAAGATTATTCTTCTTCAAATAAAAGCTTTGCAATCTTTAGATAAAAATGAGATTTCCAAAGGGCTGTTTATAAACGCAGTGTGTAACTAAATTGGCATCACAATCAACGATTTCGATCTCATTTAGCTCTTCAACGCAAGCGACAGTAACTCTTTGTTATCATGCAATCCATACGTCAAAGTCAAAAAATCATCCCTAACAAAATATTCCCCCATTTTCGAGTTAGAATTGTCATTCTAAGATAGTCTGAACAAAAAACTTTTCGCTGTGTCATAATCTACCCTTGATTTCGCATAATAACGATTAGATATACTTGATGCTCCTTCTCAGGTAGTTCTTAATAAAGAACGGAAAAAAGCATCGTCAGTTTCTTCTCCAGAAGGCATTTCTCCATCTTAATCTCCGTTTGCAAATTAAGATTCTTAGTAGATGTTGTAATCTACATTTTCATAGCAATAATAGAAGCAATAAGATGTAGATATATGGTAAAGATGGGTAGATAATCAATATGAACGGGACGATCTTGAATCAAGAATTATTTTAAAGTAGATTTCTTAGTCTTTTGCATAGTAATCGTTCTAGGAAATTGTAGGTTTTAGACTACAACTTGATTAGGATATTAATAGATTTTCCATGAAGCGGTATTCTCCGTTGTTGTGCTGCTTCTCCGCATGGTTGAGCTTAGGATATGTTCCCAAAGCGCAAAAGATCTTAGAAGAAATAACGGAATTGATTTCTTTCAATTTCTGTAAGCAAAATAAAGAAAATATGGAAAAATATTGCATAAAATTCATATTTTTAGAAATATTAATCCAAAAAAGTTCAAGAACTTTCTTTTTACCTTTGCCCTTGTATTTCTTCTAGGTGCAGACCATTTACTCTTGCTTCGTCCCTTAGAGGAACTCGGGAATTTCTACATCCGCAAAAGGATGTTCACTGATGGTTTGAATCTCTACAGGAAATGCGAGATGATATGCTATGCCTTCATTGGTTACAACCATCCTAAAACTGCATTGTACTCATCAGTAATTAGCGAATTAACCAGGCAAGTCGGATCAGTTGACGAATCGATTTAATACTATGAAAAAACCTACGATATGTTTTCAGATCATGACTAAACACAGCAAAAGTCAATTATTTCGACTCTATTGCATCTATCAGAGTTGTATCTACAAAAACGTAAGCAAATCTACTAAGGAAGGGCAAGAGATTGGTGTTGAATTAGATCTCTTCATAATAAACTTTTCGTTTTTGCTAAAATACACAGGTGACTTTCGTCATGCTTCAGAGAGAGCAAATATCACCTTGGAGAAACTGACATAAAACGGAGATGACCAGTTCTAAGCATATGAATCCATTCTTGTCTTGAAAACATGCTCGATTTTAATGGAATGTTCCATCAAAATGAGAGTCTTTGTCTAGCATAGAATAATACAACATACATAAGTTTTCTGGTAAATCTGCTAGTTAAATAGTGGAGGAAAAGATTCAGAAAATGACTAGTAAATGAATTAGGGCACTAGTGAACTTAAGAGCAACGATATATTCGATAATACTGACCTTTAAACAGTAGTTATAGCTAGGCATTAAGGAGTTGTAAGCGATTGTTTGACTTTTTCAATCTTGCTTTTATTGACAATCGCATAGTAACCTCATCGATAAAGCTTTATAACTTTACTTACTGACATCCAGAACTACAATAAACAAGCTTAGATTTAGTCTGATATGCAAGGAAATTTGATTAAATTGAACAAGATCGCATCGTAGAACAAATTAATTCAGAAATGGATATTTTAAACCATCGAGACATTCTACAATGATATTCAGACAAATAAACCTACATTTAATTATCAGAAGTACAAAACGAGTCTTCTAACGGATAGCAAGACTTCTGTATCTCTCAATCTCAGAAAGTAATAATAGAATGCTTTCAATCATATTTTTAGTGAATATTTTTGAAAGCTAATATGCTTCTTTTGCTTTTTTATTTTAGGGTTATCTAAATTGCTGAGATTTGCATAGGCATAATTGGATCTGAGAACCTAAGATTGCTGCTTTCGTTTGATTTCGATTATCTTCAATTCTTATGAAAATCTATTTATTTTTTGAGGAAAAATTGAAATTTAAAAGGTAATCCTAAAAAAACACTCATTTTTTTTGCAGATAATAGGCACATAAACTGAAGCAATTAGCTTATATTTGGTTATTTTTTTCTTGTTTTTTTATTTATTTATGTTTCTATCATTTGTAACAAATCATCTCCTCTCATTGTCTCTTTTCAAATATTAAGATCAAGATGCTTTTCTTCTTTCATTAACCTTTAGGAGTAATAGTTGATTGTTAAAAAGAAAACTGAACAAGTAAGCAACAAACAACCTTGTATTAATTATTCAAAAGCCACCGAATTGACTAATTTTTTTTCCTTCAACCATTGCTTTTCTTAATAATAAGTAATCCTTTGGGAACTTGAAAATAAAGAACATTTCTGGAAATATTCCTCTCAAGGTTCTTTGATCTAATGTTTAATTAAGGCTCAAATAGTAGAGGCATTAGCAGGAATCAAAGGGGGAAAAGGGTAAAAAAAGGGTAATAATTGTTAAAGATACATAAAAAAAATAGCTATTAAGATTTAGGAAATGTTAACTGAAGAACAGCTAAGACTGCGTGTTGAAACTCTTGAAGACAGAATTGTATATTTGGAGTAGCTCTTGACTGAAAAGGGTATTGAATTTAAGAAACTCAGCAAACCAGAAAATGAAACAAAAGTAGAACTTCCAACTGTGAAAAAGGGTCCATTTGAGACGAATCTCATTGAAGAATCCCTCACAAAAGAAGCAATAGAGAGATACTCAAGATAAATGATCCTCCCTGAAATCAGATATGAAGGTTAATAGCAGTTACAAAGATCAAAAGTGCTCGTAATAGGTGCTGGTGGCATAGGAGCACCTGCTGCATATTACTTGGCAGGTATGGGAGTAGGGAATATTGGGATAATTGATCATGACAAAGTAGAAGAAAGCAATCTTCATAGGTAGATCATTCATACCGCTGATAGAGTTGGTGTCAATAAAGTAAGGATTTTAGAATTCAAAAGAAATTTGATTTTTTTTTTGATTCTAATGAATCCATTAACCCAGGCAATATCAGCCAAGATGACTATCTAGCGATTCAACCCTCGAGTGAAAGTCACCGCTTATCCTGTGCAGCTAACCTAAGAAAACTCAGCCAAGATCTTCCAAGAATATGACATTGTTCTTGATGCTTCTGACAATCCTAAAACGAGATATCTAGTGAATGACTCCGCTGTTCTAGCTAAGGTATTTGCTTTATGCAATTATAATAAATAATTTTCTTATTAATTCTAATTTTTGAGAATTTTCAAGATATTTGATTTGTTGTTTATTCATTTAGATACCTTTAGTCTCTGGATCAGCAGTTGGCTGGGAGGGGTAGCTGACGGTTTTCAATTTTAATGGAGGACCATGCTATAGATGCCTCTATCCAGAATGTCCAAAAGGAGGAAGTGTCAAGAGCTGTGGAGAAGCAGGTGTAGTTGGGATGGCACCGGGGGTTATTGGGTTACTTGAAGCACTAGAATGTTTGAAGATCATCGTTTCAGTGGATAAAGCTAAGGTGCTTTCATAAAGAATGTTTATTTTCGATGGGCTAGAATCCACTTTCAAAGCATTCAGAATCAGAGGATAACAAAAGTATTAGCTTAACTATTGGATTTATGAAATTATCTTACACCAATGTGCTATTCAAAGCAAATGAATGAATCAATTTCCTAATAATTTTTGCTCTTCTTAGGAATTGCTTAAGTTGTGGAGATGTCCTTTTACAATCTACAATTAAAGATGTTAAGGATTATGACTACGATGAGTTTGTTGGTGCATCTTGTGCTGCTTAGACATTCCAAGAATAGCCATTGTTCACGAATATCTCCTGGAGTGAATTGATTCAAGACATTGAATCCAAGAAACTACTTGGAAATTCCAAATTCATTGATGTCAGACCGAAAAGTTAATTTGATGTTGCAAACTTAAAGCAATTCACGAATATTCCTTATGAAGAACTCAAAGCAATGGATGACGAAAAATTACAAGAAGCTCTTGGACCCAAGGAGCATCCCAGTATGATAAACACTACAATAATTACTTTGAAATTTGAAACAAAAAAAGTAAACTCAAAAGTTGTTTAATAATTTTTTTGATGATTTCCCAAAACAAGTCTTTGTGATGTGCAGAAGAGGAAACTTCTCTAGATTTGCAGGGAATGAGCTTAAGCGAAGAGGATATTAAGGTACAAATAATTATATTATTGGATTCTATTTCACATTACTTTCTTTGCAAAGATGTATTTAATGTCGTTGGTGGTATTAATTAGTATGGCAAAGATTTCGATAGCTCCATTCCATTTGTCTGAATAAAACAAACTGAAGAACAAGAAAATATACAAAGATACATTAAAAATTAGACTTTAATAATTGTATGTAATTCCTATTCGCAGATTCAATTCTTCCTTAAAATCCAAAATTAAATTTTAAAATCTGAATCTGATCGTATCAACATAAGTTCTCTCATTTAACGAAAATCAGAACAACAACAAAAATATCATTTACGTGCTGAAATTCTCTTTAAAAAACATAACAAAAAAATCCTGTTCGCTTTTGCATAATCTACAAATTAAAAATATGCACTGTAAGGATAGTTTATTAAAAAAGAAAAAAATCAATCAGTAAGTAGTATGCAGTAGTGAAAAATATCCTGTGGGGAGGTGGAATGGGAGGATTAACAAAAGCGAAAAATAATTCAATTTAATGCGTTGTGATTTCGAGAGAACAGAATGTTTTAAAAAATATAAATCCCCATGCACGCGGAAATAGATAAAGGTACACCAAATAATGACAGGAACAATTCAAAGCTTTTTAAAATAAAATTTAGATGCTTTCCTTGTTGAGTTATTGCTAACCTTTGGTATGTATATGATTGGTTACTTGGTATCTGGGAGAAATATGATCGAAAAATCATAATCAATTTAATTGGGGTAAGCGAAGAAGGAGATTAAAGAACTCGTACAGTGAAAAAAAACAACAAAACAACAAAACAAAGTGTGACAATAAAAAACAACTCAGAATAATAAATATATGGGAGTGAAGTCCAAGTAAAACTCTCAGATTACTTCACCTCCTCTGCCTGAGATTGTTCAATCTGCTACGCCTCACAGATCCAATTCTATCAATGATATTTTGCGACATCAGTAGCAGATGCAGTAATCCTCACCAAAATCTAATTCTAAGATCAAAAAACCTCAATAATTATCTGAATATGCAAACCCACAGGTGTAGTAGACTCAAGTGGGTGAATCAGCTAATGATCCATCTGCTCTAGCTACAAAAAAGAAAAGCATGCGAGGGTTACTTGCTGATTGGATGGTGAATTCTTCTGTTTCCTTGACATATGAGCAAATCTTAGCGCATCACTAGGAATAGCAGTAGCAGTAAATGCTCCAGTAAGTCTAAGATTCGATTATCTCACAATCAAGTGTATTTCCATAGCCTTAGTAGCATTCCAGGAATATTTTCTAGGCTACAACATTGAATCAACCATCGTACAACGCAAGCGCGATTATCTAAACGAATTCACAGCAATTAATTAGTTTAAAAGATCAGATGAAGCAGCAGCAGCAGCCTTTGTAATAACAACTACTACCTACCTTACCTGCTATTCGTACAAGACAACCATAAGAATCACCACAAAAACCACTAGAAACACCAAGTAAATTGATTGTTAGTAGAACGCATACACATTCTTCTTCGTTACCTCCGACTTAGACTCTCAGGAATTAATCAATTCCACTTGATCAGCCTCTTGAAAAGTTAACTACCAATGCTGTTGCTGCTCCTAAAGTATCTTTAGGCCCATAATCAGGGTAGTTTATCAGTAATCCATTAGATTTTTCTTCTTTATCTCGATAGCGGCTGCTAAACATAAGGCCATCTTATTCTTTATAAACAAGTGAAGCTTCTGATTCGCCTAGAAATACTCCAAATAATATCTAAGCTCGCAGCAACACGTAATAATATTCTGAAGAAAGCTCACCTTTAACACCCAAATCTATGTAATTACACCTGAGCAATGGATACTCCCTCAAAGGATCGAATATTCAAAAATGGGCAGACAGCAGCAGCAGTAGTTCAAACAGCAACCCTTTTGCGTTAAAACTCTCAAGCAACGTCTTCAGTAAGACTCCTTCAAGCAATTAAAGCATCGAGGCAACACTGCCTGTATTGACAGCTTCATTTGCAGCAAATCCGATTTCAAAGCCAAGAGCGGGGAGTGAGCAAACTAGTCAAAAAAGTATTATTCTAAAGCAGTCTGATAGCTCAAGAAGTATCAATATTTAAATTCCAGCAAAACCAAGTTTATTTTCAAAGTCAATAAATAAGTAAGTAAAGAGTTAGCATATTAGCACTGATAGAGAATAGAAAGATACAATAGAATCACTCAACAGCAATAGTATTAGCAAAACAGAGCCTAGCAGTAAAGAAAAGATTGAGGAAATTGATGAGAAATAGCCCAGTAATAATAATTCAAGTAGCACCAAAAATAAAACGAATAATAATCCATAGAAAATTAGTCTAAAAGAGCTAAAATCTTAATTATTATTAAATTAAGACTCGAAATTGTAATAAGATAAAGGGAAAACATTCTGGAAACCTAGGAAAGACAATAATAATAATAAATAATAGTAGCTTTCTCAATCTACGTCATCATCAGATGAAGATGAAGAAAGAGAAATATTGAATCTTTAAAAGGGACGTGTGTCAATTGAAGACGAAGATACTGTTTAACTTCATGAAGCATGGGATTTAGATTCTCCTAAGCGCTCACAGGGGAATTCTACTATTAAGATTAAGAGCATTTTGAAGATTAAATCACCTCCAGAAAAAGTAAAAGTTGATTAAAAAGAGGAAGATTAAGTTAATAAGGGTAGAATAGCAGCTTCCAAGCAGACAGCAATCCCTAAAGGTATTTCATAAACGAGACCTAATTCGCTAGAGAGAAAGGATGAAGAAATTGATGCTCCTAAATCAAATCGAAAGCAGAGACAAGTGAAGAAATAAAATTCACTTGGAGAGTTTTCAGAATTTCTTTCAAAGAAAAAAAGTGTAAATTTCAGAGAAACCCTTAATATTATTCATATCGATAAAGACAACGATGTTGTTGAGAAGGTTCGCAGGAAGCTACCTGCAGCGTGAATAGCTATTTGTGTGTATGTATGTGTGTTAGTGTGCATTTTTATTATTCGCTTTGATGCATTTTTCCTATCTGACGAATTATCATTACATCTGAAGAGGAATCAGTGCAAAATGCAAAGCAAAAACCTAGTAAATTACAGCTCAATACTTTGAAGATCTTTTTCAGCTAATTCTTATCAAATAATTTTATCTTAAAATGTGTGCTATTTTCATTAGAGCTATCTTTCACATTTTTTCTATATTATTTTCTCAAAATGAAACTTCTCAGCAATGACAAATTTCTTGTTTATTTGAAAATCAGCTTGTGAGACTATTTTAAAATTTGTACAAAGTATTTAATCTAATTGGAAGTGAATCAAAACTTGAAATTTTATAATAGCCAGCCAGAGCATAGTGGAGAAAGTGCTAGTTTTCTTGCTGGTACTACAATAAATATTCTTAAATTTTTGTTTTTTTAAACATGGTTTTTTAAAGTAAATTTAACAATGTAGTTTCTATGTAATTTATGCGCTTTCCATTTATACCTCTACACAGATTAGAAAATTAATCGTTAATTTACTATTAAAGTGTTCTATAACAAAAAAGAAACAAACAAAAACTAGAGAATATGCAACAGGATAATAATAAGCCAGAATCAGAAAGATTCACTTCTCCTATGATTACACGGCTCAATGGAAATCTAATTGGTTAGTCCCATCGCCGCTTGTCTGCTAGCAAAGGAGAACAACAAGAATCGAGCAGAAAAGACAATTAATCGAAAGATAATCCAAGAGTTAGCAGTAGCAGCAAATCTAAGAGTTTTCAAACCCAATTTCAACAGTCATATACAAACCAATTCTCTTCCCAGAAAATGCGATCTCCTTAATAATAACAAGACACCCTCAGTCGTAAGAAGAATTGCATACCCCGCTTCAGATAACATTTTCTTTTTCCATTTGTGATAAACCTATTTTACAAACAATTTGAAGCCCAAACGAAGTTGTAAGGAAGAGAACGCGATAATTCTGCTATTTCTTCTTTTTCAACGAGTTCTCATTGTAAATCAAACTATGCCTATAAAATTTCACGCTATTAATAGTTTTTTCCCACCAAAAAGAAAGAGTCGATGAAGCTTTACAAGAAAAATTAGTCAGAAGTGGAAAAACTACCAAAGACACCATTCAGTAAAACAAAAAGAAATCTGCATTTGAAGAAACAGAAATTGCATAAAAGCGTACCCAGCTGATTCAATTAGCCTCCACTAAAAATCCACATCCTCCTCCACATTTTTCTTCAGTCTCTTCTGTATTGTAAAGCACTGTTTGTTGCAATTCCATCTAAAACGATCAGAATCCGCTCTATTTTTATGTGATTTCTCACATTGTACCGACTATTTTGTATTCTCAGCGAGTCTGATCAAGGAAAACCAAAGGATTCAGCGAGGGAAACATTGAACTAGCAGTAGCAAACCCACAGCGATTTTAAAATAACCAAAGAGTAACTTCTTCGTCTACCAATCCTTGACAATCCCTCTTTGCTATCATCCAGCAATATCTTCATCAAGTATGTTTTTTTACCAATTCAAACACGTTTTAGTTTTACATTATCACAAGGAAAAGTGGATTTTAAGCTCCATTGATCAGTAGTTCCTTGAACAATAGCCCATCTAGTTCTATCGTGGCATAAGGCGATCGTAACAGACTCAAAGTATCTAATAATGTCCCCCTTAATAGGTATCTAAAGAGAAAATCACAGTAAGAATCGTCTTCATCTCCAACTAAATCGAAGAATGCACTCTTTTCCATAAGCGCATCACCTCCTCTTGACCCTAATATTGAAGAATTAGGTTAAATCTTACAAAAATATCAACAAATTCCTTCAGATAAAAACAAGAAATCAAGATAAAGTAATGAATCTGGGAATCCCATGAGGAAGAGTTACAATCAATTTAATTAGTTTTTACCTTCAAATGACCAACCTGCAGACTTTCTCTCAAATGGTTCATTTCCAAGCCCAAATCAAAATATCAATAACAGTTCTTAGTAGCAATAATCTTCATCACAGCTTCGGTATGAGTCTCTTTAGCTGAAATCACGATTAAAATAGACATAAAATGGAAATATTAGTGCATCCCTTAAATTTAATGCATCAGTCAAATCTCCCTTTAATTAAATCATGGTCAATTCTGCAAGAGACTCTGATTCTTCAGATATGTTAAAATCTGATTTGAAGAAACCTGAAGGAGTCACAGAAATTATGAGAAAATCTTGTTTTCAAGAGACAAAAAAGAACAATGAGTTATTTTCGGATGCTGTTCGTGGTTCTAGTAATTAGCCACCCTCATCAAAGGTATGGATTTTAAAATTCTTTGGCTTAAATGACAGATAATAAATAAAAAACGACCATTATTGACAATTTTATTAATAGAATCCGACGAAAGAACTTGAAATCATAATTGCAACGAAAACAAGAGCAGGCTAATATAGCCCGAATCTTCGAAAAATAAACCAAGATTAAAGCATTGTGATACCTTCTTTTCTGGCAGGCTAATCTTGTAGCTTCTTTGGTGTATGTGATGGCCATGGTAAGAAATACTAGAGATCTTTCAATTATTTTTTGATTTTATCTTCCTTGCTTCATTAAATTCACAAAATAGTTAATCTCCTTTATTTTTTACTATTACAGGTGAATATGGTCATATCGTATCAAGTTTTGTCAAGAAGAGTCTTCCAAAGGCTGTAACAAAGTAGATAAAACAGCAAGGAAGCTGGGAAAATGAAACTATTAATCTATAAACTGTTCTGACTAAGGCATTTTAAAGTGTCTCATCTGAACTTTTAGCTTCGAAAATTGAGACGTACATGAGTGGTACAACAGCTGTGACTGTTCTAATCCGTGAAAATAATTTATGGTGTGCGAACTGTGGTGATTCAAGGGCATTGCTAGGTAGAGAAATTGGCAGAGGTTCCAAAACAGAATGGAAGAGTATTCCGTTGAGTGAAGATCATAAACCAGAAATTCCTAGGGAAAAAAAGCGCGTCTTAGAGCACGGTGGAAGAGTAGAATAAGGGACAGATGAAAATGGTGCAGCAACAGGAATATACAGGGTATGGAATTAATCTATGGAAGCACCTGGATTAGCAATGTCGAGATCGCTTGGAGATAAATCAGGCAGGGAAGTTGGAGTAATTTCAGATCCAGAAATTTTTGAAATCATTCTCAAGGAAGAAGATAAATTCATTGTCATTGCTAGTGATGGTGTATGGGAGTTTCTTTCGAATGCAGAAGTACTTAATGGGATTTGTATTTTTTGAGAAATAAAAGTGAATAACGATTTGTTTTGATGTTACAAAATTACAAAAACTTAGATAATAAAACTTGTAATTCCATATTACAAGGAATAGGATCCAAACGGTGCAGCAGATGCAATCATCAAGTAATCAGTCATCTCATGGCAAAAAGTAACTTGAATTTAAGAAAATATTGTGTTTGTTCTTGTCAAGCTAGTAATTATTTCTATTATTACATTTGTTGACTTTCTTGTGTTTAATTAGAACGATGATAATGCCATCGACGATATAACCTGTGTTGTGTTATTCTTCAAATCAGTCAACTAGAATAAAAAAGTAGTGTCTTACTCATGATATAATCACAAACAGTAGTTAATTAAAATCTAAACAGACAATGGTCTCAACAAGAACATCAACAAAAATTTCCTTTTAAATGCATCACTTTCCTCCTAAATTCAAGCCTCTTGGATATTTTTTTCCCATTCTTTTTCCTGAAGTTTTTCAATCATTTTGTATTTTTTAAAATATGTAATTACATGTTTTATCATCCTAGAATCTTAATGTTTCATATGAATTCTTTGTCTTTTTTAGCATTGTCAATCCAAACTTTTCATTGTATCTCAAATTATTTAAATTTCACGCTTTATTTCATCTTAAGATTTATGTAGAAATCAGAAAAAGCACATATGTTGAAAAAAGTGACTTTTCAAATGAAAAAATAAACAAAAAATAAATTAGTTTTAAAGATAAGACAAAGTCACTCATGAGGATTCTTGTTTTAGCTATCTTCTGTTTGATTAGCTTCATAAATGGCCAATAAAAAGCATCTGAGAAACCTAATATCCCCCAACCACAGGGTAAAGATAACTAAGATTTCGAGGAACTTAGGAAGAAGCAGTTTGAGAATACTTAGAAAATGAAACAGCGTGTGCTTCAACTCAAAGACTCTGATTATCTTCAGGTTAAAACGGATCATCAAAATCTCCTCCTTTTGTACTACGCTCATGATTAGATTTCCAGAAATCTCAATGCAAACTTCTATCAAATCCTACCAATCTTTGCAAAAAACGATATCGAATCAGTCTAGCTTGCTTGCATATCTAACTTCGAAGTCCGAAGCTTTGCGAATTAAGAAGGGATTAAGCGATTCCCTTCAGTGATTCTCTTCCAAAAAAGTGGATAAACTACTCAATATGAAGGAATTAACACCCCTCAAGATATCGGTGAGTGGGCTGTAAAAATCCTTAAAAAACCTCCTGTCCCTGTAGGCTAGATAGGTTCCATACAATAAATGCAAGAGAAATAAGATAAACTCGAAGAATTCGTGTTATTCTTTGGATACTCTGATAAGACTCCAGAATTCCTTCTCTACAGAGCGCAAACCACAAGAAGGAAAGACTTTCAATTCTTCCATACTTTCAATCCAGGTATAATTTCCCCTCATTTAACTCAAAATACTGCTGTTAATTCCTTCATTTTCTTTTATTATTTCTCAATATTTGCTCTTTTTTCTTAGAACTTCGTGAGATGTATAACTTGAAAGAAAAATAACAAGAAATAATCTTATTCAGCAGCAAAGAAAGAGATTCAGGTATGCGATATGTCACACGATATCCCGGAGATCTCTAGGATAACTTCTAAGTAGCTTAATTCTTGAAGGTTTATTCTCAAAATGGTCTGATGAGCATCAAAGAGAATGAATCTAATAAACTCTACAAAGGAGCATTAGTGTCATTGATTTTAGCGATCAACTAAACTGTCGATTACAATGAAATCGAAAATGACGAATAACTCAATGAGAGATTAACCCATGAAGAAAAACTCTTTTTTTAGCTCCGTGAACGATATTTAGGCAAGGCATTGCTGAAAATATTCAACCTAACTGCGAGTAATTACAAGGAAATTAGTGAATCCTTTGGGTTTGCAAAAGAACAAAAAAATCCTCCGATTCTTTTGTGCAGTGAAAATAAAGGATTGAAGACTTACAAGTATGTCTACGACGGTCCAACAATCAATTAGTCATCAGTGTAGACATTCTTGGAGAAATGCAAAAAAGGGTAATTAACTCCAGTTATCAGTGAAGAAACCAGTGCTGAGTTGGATGATGCAGCGAAAAATAAATTCACTGTGCAATCGGTGACTGTGCACACATGGCAGAAACTCGTGATGAATGGAAGTATCGATGTGCTAGTTCTGTTCTATTCCCTTGCAAGTCCTGATTTTTAGGCAATTAAAAATAAATTCTACACTCTAGCGTATCGAATGAAGGAGAATCCGAACATACAGTGTGTGAGAGTCGATGTAGAAGAGAGTAACATTCCATATAAAGTTAAGGAGTTTCCTTCGTTGAAATTGTTTGCTGCTAGAGCTAAAGATCGACCAATAGATTTAACAGATTATCTCATGACAGATGAGATAGAAGCTGAAATCAAGAGATCGGTATCATTGCCTTGGACTGATATGATAGATGAATATCTCCTTGACGTTGGAGAGATCTATTTTGATTTGACTAGGCAGGAAATTATGCTTGAGAAAGAGCAGATGATGCAAAAAAATAAGAAAAAAATGGAAAAAAAAGCAGCAAAGCTCAAGAAGGAAAATCAACAGAAAGATGATTTATGAACCCCAATGGGAGTATTATCTATATCCAACATTAGAAAGTCTAATAAAGCTTAAAATACTTTATGGGGAGTTGAACAACTTGCGGGAAATAAAAATTAAATAATCAACTGATGCGAATAAATTATTTGTGAATTACAGATTAGCTTTATTTTAGAATCTTTCTTTCGATTCTTTCAGAGTAACTTAGAGGATTATAATAGGAAAGGAAAGAGAAGGATTTTAATGAGGGAAACCATGAGGCAAAAGAGTATAATTGTGTGGGTTGTGGGAGAAAAATACATTATTTTACTAAAACATAACATTCTGCAAATGTCTGATTTATTATTTTGAATATTTAACTGAATTAAGGAAAAACAACTTCAATAATGCTTTTTAACAAATTACCTAAAAAATTAATACATTACTAAAGGAGTAAATTGCGGGAGGAAATAATATCGAGATATGGATCTGAGGAGTAGGAAAGGGAATGCGTGAGTTTGATGATAAGTATTTTACCTCACTGATTGGTAAGTTGGGAATGTAAAGTAAATCAATTTGATTGAGGAAACAGAAGGAGAGTTCAAGTTAAATAAAAGATAGCATTAAAATATCTCTTTCGCGAGAATTCAGCTGAAAAAGCAGAGACTGGTAGTCTAGAATAGTCTAGCGTAATACTATCAAGAGATCAAACGAACGAAGGAGAAGGTGACAAGAGACTTATCCTGCTAAAAATATTTTTGACAAGCAGGGAAAAAGTTAGTTGAGGAAATCAGGTTTCCATCGTGAGGAGGAAGGAGTGGTGGGTGATCATATTTAGGGTAGCTAAAGCCGTGGTAGCGGCTAATTAGCGAAAAAAGGTGGTGGTGGATGGATGGAACGAGTTGCCAATG